>Ga0302322_100000238_pt1 | contig 40287 bp, 33 predicted proteins | sample Fen_T0_2_FD_203757 | JGI IMG/M metagenome (GOLD analysis project Ga0302322, IMG submission 203757) | Peat permafrost microbial communities from Stordalen Mire near Abisko, Sweden - Fen_T0_2 | ecosystem: Environmental > Terrestrial > Soil > Wetlands > Permafrost | place: Sweden: Abisko...
GATCACTTTGCACCGGAGTGGACCCAGCAAGTAAACCGGGACCGACTGGCCGAGATTCACCGCTTACTTCCGCAATACCGCCAGATATTGGACGGTACGGTGGAACATGCATCGAGCGGTCAGCGCGACGCCATCGTCAAGGCCGGCGACGAGATATCAGACAAAGCCATCGTAATCAACGATGCAATGAAAAAGAGCCTGGGCGATATTTGCGCCTACTACGAGGACCGGCTGCAACAGGACGCGAAGGACTTTGGTACGCAGTTTCATCTTCTGGACTGGACCCTAATTCTGTCTTCTCTTGCGGCCGTCATCGTTGGGACGTTGGTGGCTGTTTTCATGACTCGTCAGATCACAACCGCGACAAATTCCGCTGTGCATTTCGCGAGCGCAATCGCCAATAACGACCTTGCGCAGAACGATCTCGCGGTCCGCAGCGAGGATGAGATCGGTGATCTCACTCGGGCGCTGAACAAGATGAAGGCGAGCCTTGTAGAAAAATCAGCCGCGACTTCGCGGATGGTAGGACTGGCTGATAGAACCTCCGTCAACCTTATTTTCGCCGATAACGACATGACGGTTCGGTACATGAATCCAGCTTCGATGCGAAATCTGACGCCGCTGGAAAAATACCTGCCGCTCAAGTTGTCGGAGATGATCGGGAAATCAGCCGACGCTTTCCACAAGAACCCAGAGGGTGTGCGGAGAATCCTGGCGGACCCAAGTAAGCTCCCATACACTGCACAATTCAAGATTGGGCCCGAGACTATTCGCCTGGTCGCAGACGCGGTGTATGACCTGGATAAGAATCGTGTCGGATCTCTTGCGACTTGGGAGGTTGTCACCGAGAAGCTCAAAACTGAAGCATTAAATGCGGACTACGCCGGGCAGATCGCTGCCATTGGCAAGGCGCAGGCCGTGGTCGAATTCGCCATGGACGGCACGGTGATCGGCGCCAACGAAAATTTCCTCCGCATCATGGGCTACACCCTTGACGAACTCAAGGGAAAGCACCACAGCTCGCTGGTCGGGGAAGCCGAACGCAACAGCGACGCCTATCGAGAACTATGGCCGAAGCTGAATCGTAGCGAATACGTCACTGGAGAATTCAAACGCTTCGGCAAGAACGGCAAGGAAGTGTGGTTCCAGGAATCCTACAATCCAATTCCCGATGTCAACGGCAAGCTGTTCAAGGTCGTCAAGTGCGCACTCGATGTTACTGCGCAAAGAAATGCTGCCGAAGACCTGAAGAACAAGGTGGACAGCATGCTGGAGGTCGTGGCTGCAGCAGCCGAAGGCGATCTCACGCAGCAGATCTCAGTCTCCGGGACTGATGCAATCGGCAAGATGGGAGAGGGGCTGAGTCGCTTCTTCTCTGATCTGCGCAACAACATCGGCAGCATTACGAAAACGGCCATGAGTCTGTCATCCGCTTCGGAACAACTCACGGCCACTAGCCAACAGATGGCCGGGAATGCCGAGGAAACAGCGACGCAAGCCAATGTGGTTTCGGCGGCTAGTGAACAGGTTTCCAAGAACGTCAGCGTGGTCGCCACCGGCTCGGAAGAGATGCTGGCTTCGATTCGTGAGATCTCGAAGAGCGCTAACGAAGCGGCCCGTGTCGCCAAGAACGCAGTGGGCGTGGCGGAGAACACCAACAGCACTATCTCCAAGCTTGGCGAATCCAGTCTGGAAATCGGCAAGGTGATCAAGGTCATTACGTCAATTGCGCAACAGACCAATCTGCTCGCACTTAACGCAACGATTGAAGCTGCTCGCGCGGGAGAGGCGGGTAAGGGCTTCGCGGTGGTGGCCAACGAAGTAAAGGAACTGGCCAAGGAAACGGCTAAAGCCACCGAGGAGATTGGCCAGAAGATTGAAGCGATTCAAGTTGACACGAAGGCAGCGGTGACGGCGATCGGGGAGATCAGCGGCATCATCAACCAGATCAACGATATTTCGAACACGATCGCGTCGGCGGTGGAAGAGCAGACGGCCACTACCAATGAGATCGGACGCAATGTGAGCGAGGCAGCCAAAGGAACGACCGAGATTGCCAGCAATATCTCCGGCGTGGCGCAGGCAGCAAAAGATACAACGACCGGAGCCAACGATACGCAGCAAGCGGCACAGGGTGTTGGTGAGATGGCAGGCCAACTCCAGGCACTTGTGGGACGCTTCATCGTAGAACCGGAGACACGGTCGACCCGTGCCCGAACTGCGAGCGCGAGCGGGTAGTCAAGAAGGCTGCGCCATGCAGTCAGTAAGGAGTACGTCATGGGCGTGGGGGAAGTAACGAGCAGTAAAGAGGCTAGCGAAGGCATTCGAGTGGGGGGAAGAAACTCCCCCACTGCAGTCAATGCCACTGAACCGGGGGCGAAGGTCGAAGAACGAAAGCCCTCGAAAAAGAGTAACCGCACTTGGATTTTTTTGCGGAACGCGAGCATCGGCATCCGACTGACCCTCGGCTTCGGTGTCGTTCTAGCAATTGCGGGCTGCGTTGCAGCAACAGGCTACTGGGGCACGATGACCGCCACAGACGACACGCTCGCGATGTTGAACGGAGATGCTCGTCTCGAGCAGCTATTTGCGTCAGCGCGATCATTTGCGCTGGAGATGCGAGTCCAAGACATTACTTCGATCGCGCATGAGACAAACCTGCTCGCCTTGAACGCGACGATCGAAGCGGCCCGAGCGGGAGAAGCAGGTAAAGGATTCGCCGTAGTCGGCATTATCAACCAGATCAACGACATTTCGAACACGATCGCATCGGCAGTGGAGGAACAGACAGCCACGACCAATGAGATCGGGCGGAACATAAACGAAGCGGCCAAAGGAACGACCGAGATTGCAAGAAACATCTCGGGAGTCGCCCAGGCGGCACGAGACACGACGTCAGGAGGAAACGACACACAGAGAGCAGCACAGGGTGTTGGCGAAATGGCCGCCCTGCCACAAACACTCATAAGCCGTTTCAAAGTCGAATCGGCTGAGCCCTATTCTGCCGCTCGCTCGCAAGCGGCCGGATCGGGGAGATGATTCCTGCGAGACAAAGAGGAACGGGATAGAAACATGGCAAAGGCTCTGGTAGTCGATGATTCGAAAACGATGCGAACCATTCTCGGGAAGATGCTCGTGGGAATTGGGTACGAAGTATGCCAGGCGGGCAACGGCCGCGAAGCTCTGGAAGTAATGGATAGGGAGTATCCCGACGTGTCTCTCGTTCTAGCGGACTGGAACATGCCGGAGATGAACGGCCTGGAGTTCGTGACGGAACTCCGCGCGGACCGCCGGTATGCATCGGTGATGGTGATGATGGTCACGACCGAAACGCAGATCGAGCAGATGACGCTCGCGCTGGAAGCTGGGGCAAACGAGTATGTCATGAAGCCCTTTACCAAGGACGTGATCCTGGAGAAGTTGCAGCTACTCGGAGTCGTCCAATAAGGGCAGGAATCATGACGAAGACGCTAACAACTCCGGAGCACGTGCAATCGAATCAGGGCGGCAAACGCTCGCGCCGAATCCGGGTGCTCGTGGCAGATGACTCGGTCGTCATCCGCCGTTTGGTTTCGCACGTATTGGGGCAAGACCCGGAACTCGAAGTGGTTGGAACGGCAGCGGACGGGGCCATCACACTGCAGAAGATCCCACAAGTGAACCCGGACGTCATCACCCTTGATGTCGAGATGCCGGTGATGAATGGGCTGGAAGCACTCCGGGAGATACGAAAACTCTACCCCAAGTTGCACGTAATCATGTTCAGCACGCTAACGGAACGCGGCGCATCCGCCACGATCGACGCCCTTGTACTGGGCGCCAACGACTACGTGACGAAGGCATCGAACGACGGTTCGCTGGACAAGTCGCTAGGCAGACTTCGCGACGAACTGATTCCGAAGATCAAACAGTTCTTTCCGACTGAACCGGAACAAGAACTTGTGTCATCCGTCGCGCAGGCACGAGGCGTTGCAATTCCAACGTCGCGGGCAATACCACGAACTGCAACTCGGCAGCGTCAGATTGTCGCTATCGGCGTCTCAACCGGTGGACCCACGGCACTTGCGGAAATCGTCCCCATGTTTCCTGCGGATTTCCCATTGCCTGTCGTACTGGTCCAGCACATGCCCCCCATGTTCACGAAATTGCTGGCTGACCGATTGCAGGCCAAGAGCAAATTGCGCGTAGTTGAAGCCACAGCGGGTCTATCGGTCGAACCAGGGACGCTGTTCATCGCACCCGGCGATTACCACATGCGGTTGCGTCGCACAGCCACCGCTGTGCAGATTGACTTGGACCAGTCGCCACCGGAAAACTCATGCCGTCCCGCAGTAGACGTACTATTTCGTTCGGTGAGCCGCGTCTATGGCGGGTCTGCCATCGCGGTAGTCTTGACCGGAATGGGTTCGGACGGGCTTCGCGGCGTTGAGCACTTGAAAACAGAAGGGGCATTCGTCATTGCGCAGGACGAGCCTTCCAGCGTGGTATGGGGCATGCCTGGGGCCGTCGTTCGAGCGGGTTTGGCGGACGCAACCGTAAGCCTGAAGTCCGTTATTGGCGAAATCCTAATACAGGCGGGGTACTAGACATGGCAACTCCCGCTCAAGCAAAACTCTCGACTGGAATTACGGGAACGACGGCGACGGCAATCAGCGCCGTCAACTACGCTTACCTACAGCAGGTTGTTTACAAGGATTCAGGCATCGTACTCGAGGAAAACAAACACTACTTGTTAGATTCGCGGCTTCACCAGATCGTGCGACGAGAACAAATGAAGTCGCTCGACGACCTGTGCACCCGGTTACGGTCGGAGCCCAAACCTGTCCTTCGCAAAGAAGTGGTCGAGGCAATGACTACGAATGAGACGCTGTTCTTCCGCGATGCGGCTCCATTCGAGGCTTTACGAACGACGCTCCTTCCCAAAATTCAGGCGCTGCGAGCACAAACCAAAAGACTGTCGTTCTGGTCCGCCGCTTCATCTTCCGGGCAGGAAGCCTACAGTCTGGCGATGATGCTGGTCGAGTTAGGACTGCGCGACTGGACGGTGGAGATTCTGGGAACGGATTTGTCACAGCAGATGGTCGAAAGGGCACGAACGGCACGTTACATGCAGATCGAGGTCAACCGCGGTCTGCCGGCGAACTACCTGGTGAAGTACTTCCATCGGGACGGATTGATGTGGGAACTGAAGCCGGAAGTGCGGAAGATGGTCAAATTTCAACAGTTCGACCTTCGCCAATCCATGCGGAGCCTGGGTACGTTCGACTTTGTTTTCTGCCGTAATGTGCTGATTTATTTCGATGTTGAGACGAAGAAGAAAATACTCGAAGAGATACGCAAGGTGATGAACCCTAGCGGATTTTTGTTGCTGGGTAGCGCTGAAACTACCGTGAATCTGAACGACAACTTCAAGCGGACAGCCATCGGCCAGGCCGTCTACTACGAAAATGTCTGAGCGAGGACATCAGTTTGACGAACAAGATGAGAGTGGCATTAGAAGGGCCGGACCATGGCGGGCGATGTGGCTAATTGTCTTGCCATTTTGTACCTGATGGGACTGGCGAGAACCCTAACGCCTTCCGGTTCCACTGACGCGCCGTATCTGCCAGTTGGCGTGCTTATTTTCTCCGCAATTCTCGTATTAGCACTCACCTACTTCATCTCTCGTCTCTATAAGGTTCTCGATCGTCAAGCCACAAAACTGCACGAACTCGAATCCGTCGTAGAGAATAGCAGTCATCTCATCGCAATAGCTTCTCCCGACGGCCGCCTAGCTTACGTCAACCCGTCAGGGCTACGGCTGCTTGGACTCGAATCTGATTCCGTCCTTGGGATGAATTTGTCAGACTTGTATGCCGAAGCAGGGCGGGATCTCTTCCGTACCAGTATTTGGACGGCAATCCAGGAAGAGGGCCGCTGGCAAGGGGAAGTGGAGTTTCGGAACGTCGTAACGGGGGCCCTAATTCCAGTCTGGCAAACCCTCTATTGCGTGAAAGATCGCACCTCCGGAAAAACCGCGGTATTGGCTACGATCAGCCGGGACATCACCGATCGCAAACTCGCGGATGCAGAACGACGCGCCAAGGAACTCGCCGAAACCGCCAGTGACACGAAGACGCGCTTTCTGGCAACGATCAGCCACGAGATCCGAACTCCGCTGAACGGCGTCCTGGGAATGTCAGATCTTTTGCTGGAAAGCGAACTGAATCAGGAACAACTTCGATGCACGGAAATCATTCAGTCCAGCGCAAAAGCAATTCTGAACCAGGTCAACAATATTCTCGACTTCTCAAAGATTGAGCAACACAAACTGGAACTTGATCATTCGCCGTTTGAGCTTTGCGGCGTGGTCCAAGATGTTGTCGAGGCTCTGGCGGTCAATGCGTATGGCAAGGCAGTGGACTTCACCTGGGATATTGAGCCTGGCATACCGACGTTGCTGGTTGGCGATTCCGTTCGCCTCGGGCAAATTCTTCTCAATCTTGCCGGAAACGCTGTTAAATTCACGGAGCGCGGCGAAGTTTTCGTTTCTGTGATGCGCGACCAGGAACTAGCAGAGGGCGTCAAACTGCGCTTCTCGGTGATGGACACGGGACTTGGCGTTCCCGCGGATCGAATCGATCGAATTTTCCTACCATTCGTGCAGGCTGACGGGACTACCACTAAGAAATTTGGCGGCACAGGGCTCGGCCTTGCCATTTGCAAACAACTTGTAGAGCACATGGGCGGAGAGATCGGAGTGACAAGTGAACCGGGACGAGGGTCAACTTTCTGGTTTACAGCAGCGTTCCGCAAGCAGTCCGTGACGGATCCGTCGATTGCCCGCCACAAACAAAAGTTCGGTGATGCTCGCGTTCTTGTCGTGGATCGCCAAGACCGCAATCGTGATGTACTCCGAAATATTTTCTCGGCATGGGGATGCCGCTGCGAAGAGGCGGCAAATGACACGCTGGCGTTGAAAGCATTACGCAGCGGCGGCGACCCTTTTCGCTTCGTGATGTGGGATTCGGGGATACCCAGCATGTACGATCCCGAAATTGCCGACCAGATCAAACAGCACTCCGAGAAACACCGAACCGCCTTCCTGTTAATGGTTCACCTGAATCAAAGCCGCAACATCGAAAAAATGCTGGGCGGCGGGTTTCAGGGATACGTCCTGAAACCAATTGACAGGCTGCATCTGGCGGACGCCATTTCGGTGGCGATGGAAGGCCGTCGGAGTCCCCATGCAGAAGCGCCGCCGATGCGGTCACTGGCAAAGATCCCACAATTCAGCGCACGGGTCCTGATTGCCGAGGATCAGCCGACAAACCGCGAAGTGGCGGTTTCGATGTTAAACAAGGTGGGCGTGCGTGCGGATTCCGCAGAAAACGGTGCGGAGGCTGTCCTAGCCTTGCAGCGAACACCATATGACATGGTCCTGATGGATTGCGAGATGCCGGAAATGGATGGATTTGAGGCAACCCGGCGGATCCGGCGGGGCGATGCAGGCATTGAGAATTCGAAAGTACCGATCGTGGCGGTAACAGCGCACGCGACACAGGAAACGCGCGACAAATGCCTGGCTACCGGTATGAATGACTATTTCTCAAAGCCTTTCGAGATGAGCACGGTGATCAAGGTACTTTCTGTCTGGCTTCCTTCTTCCAAGAAACAGACCGATAAGGTAGTCACAACCGTAGCCGCGGAGAAGCCGTCGGCGTCACCTCCTGTTCCGCCGGTGGCCTTCGATCCTGAAGGTTTGCTGAACCGATTGATGGGCGACAAGGATATTGCAAGAGCCGTAATCGGCGGGTTCCTTGAAGATCTTCCGCTCAAGATCGAGGAACTGAAATCGCTATTCGCAAGTTCGGACGCGGTGGCGGCGCGACGCGAGGCTCATTCCCTAAAGGGCGCGGCCGCAACGGTGGCGGCAGAGGCCCTGCGAGCCATCGGTCTGGCCATGGAACAGGCGGCAGCGGCCGGGGAACTGGATAAAGCCGCGGCTTTGCTGCCTCAGTTGGAAGAACAGTTTCCTATTTTTGTATCTGCTCTCCAAAGCTGCGAGTGGATGCAGATGGAAAAAGCGAAAGGGGTAACCGCATGAAAACTCTGGTAGTCGAGGACGATTCAACAAATCGGCTGCTTCTGCAGTCTTTTCTTTCAAAGTACGGTATCTGTCACGTCGCTAAGAACGGCAAGGAGGCGGTTGATATCTGCCGTAAGAGCATGAAGTCCGGCGAGTATTACGATCTGGTCTGCATGGATATTCTGATGCCAAAAATGGACGGAAAAGAGGCGTTGGCAGCCATTCGAGGATTGGAGGATAACGCGGGATGTACTTCCGACACACGGTGCAAGGTCATCATGACTACCGGAGTTACGGATGTGAAGACCGTGTTCGAATCCTTCAACGAATGCTGCGACGCCTATCTGACCAAGCCGATTGATACGGGCAAGTTGCTGGAGCAGATCAAAGTATTTCGACTTGTGTAGCAATCAACCAGAGGAGAGATTTTGGAGAAGACCCAGCCCATCATCATTAAGAAGAAAGCGGCGCACGGCGGCCATCACGGCGGCGCGTGGAAGGTGGCATATGCCGATTTTGTCACCGCGATGATGGCATTGTTCATCGTTCTCTGGCTTCTTAATAGCAGCAAACAGGTTCAAGAAGCGGTCGGTGGATACTTCCGCGATCCGACGGGGACGGCAAAGAAGGTCGGCTCCAATCAGACTGGCACGGGTGAGAACTTTACGCTCGCCAAGCAGGATATTCCCAAGCTCAAAGAGCAGTTGCTGAAGGCTATCAAGCAGTCGCTCGCCTTTCCAAAGTTGAAGAACAATGTCGATATGACCGTTACGTCGGAAGGGCTGCGTATTGAACTGCTGGAGTCCGCCAACGGAACCTTCTTCACCAGTGGAAGTTCCAAACCGACGGATGGCTGCGTGGAGATGTTGACTCTGCTTGCCGAGGAATTAGGAAAACTCCCGAATCATGTGTCGATCGAGGGGCACACCGATGCCAAGCCCTATGGTGGGGACGGCACGTATTCCAACTGGGAATTGTCTTCGGATCGCGGCAACTCGGCGCGACGGGTGATGCAGGCGCATGGACTGCGGGAGGACCAGGTTTCCCAAGTGCGAGGGTTCGCTGATCAGAGGCTGCGCGTTCCGAAGGATCCGCTCGATCCTTCAAATCGCCGGATTTCGCTGATCGTGCAGTACGTGATCCCGGCCGACGAAGAAGAGAGTAAGGAACCGGCAGCGGCAGAGGGAAAAGAAGGAGCTAAGGCACCCGAGGGAGCCAAACCCGCAGAAGGTTCGGCTCCGCACGGAGAGGGTGAAAAGGCTGCTGAGAAGCCTTCACCCGAGCATAAATAACCCGTCACGCGGGCTTAAGGAGCGGTTCGCGTGATGGAACCCGTCAGATCAATCTGCGCTGAGGAATGACCAACGTAGATTTCAAACGTTCCCGTGTCGGCTTTCCACTGATGTTGCCCTGCGTCGTAATAGGAGAAGGCGCGGCGATCCAGCGCAACCGAAACATGTTGCGTGGATCCTGGACTCACTGACACTTTCGCGAAGCCCTTCAATTCTTTCATCGGTCGCGGGACCTTCGCGTGTGCTTCGCCGACGTACACTTCGGCAACTTCGGCTCCAGCGCGATTTCCTGTGTTGGTGATATCAAAGGTCACTGTCACGGGCTGATCGCCCGAAACGCTTCCCGGGGTGATTGACAAATTCTTATACGCGAAACTTGTGTACGACAGGCCGTAGCCGAAGGGGAACTGGGCCTTGATTCCTGTCTTGTCGAAATGGCGATAGCCGAGGAACACACCTTCGGGATAGCCCACCCGCTTCTCGCCCGGCTTCGGGTAATAGCTGTCGTGAACGGCGTTGTCTTCCCAGCGGCGTTCGAAGGAAACCGGGAGTTTGCCGGACGGATTGACATCACCGAAAACGAGTTGCGCGAGTGCGGTGCCGCCTTCCTGTCCGGAATACCAGCCTTGGAAGAGCGCAGGAACGTGATCGAGCCATGAGTTCATGTCCACGGCGCCGCCGGAAGTTACGACGACGATTGCATTCTTGTTGGCGGCGGCAATCTGATTGATCAGTTCGTCCTGACCGACAGGAAGCTGGAAGCCGCGGTCGGCGCCTTCGCTCTCGCTTTCTGGATCAAAACCAACGGCTAGGACAACGGCATCGGAGCGGGCAGCGAGTGCTTTTGCGTCGGCGCTGATTAGCGTTTCGGGACGAACGATTCCGAGTTGAATACGCGGGCCACCCCAGCTCCAGTGAGCAAAGTACTCAAGGGTAACTTTGTGTGGGCCAGCGGAAAACGGCATACGCACCTGAGAAATGAGGCTCTTGGAGAGCTCCCAGTTGTCAAACACCGGCTTTCCGTCTATGAACAAGCGGGAACCGGCACCTTCTCCGGGGCCGTGCACGAAGACTGTGTACTCGCCCGGGGTTGAAGGCGTGAAATATCCGGTCCAGCGGGCCGATACCTCGTTCTGTTTGGTTGCGTCGCCAAGGCTGCGATCAGGATTGACGTGCTGATCGGTGCGGTGCACGGCTGCCTGACCTTTCAGGTCCGGGTTGTCGAATACATCGATGGTCAGGCCGGGCTGTTTGCCCGCCTCGTCAGTCGAGAATTGCGTGGAGTCGGCCATCTCGCCAAGAGACGGCAGACCTGGGTTGTAGAAGACGGTCGCCTTCGTGCCGAGATACTGGCTGAGACCTTCCAGATAACTGACGCCGGTGAAGGGCCGCACACCCGCGCTTCCTCCGCCAACCACTTGAGCAGGATACGAGTCGGGACCAATGACTGCGATGGATTTGATTTTCGTTTTGTCGAGTGGGAGGAGGTTGCCGTCGTTCTTCAACAGAACCATGCCAGATCGCGCTGCTTCGAGCGCCACTTCCCTGCCCGGAGCATTCAGCAGCGAAATCGAAGAATCGGTCTGGTCGTGATCGAGCCAGCCGAAGCGAATCGCGGTGCGGAGAATGTGGCGAACCTTTTCGTCAATCGTCGCCTCGCTGACCTTTCCCGATTTCACCGCTGGAAGGAGATTGGCGCGATTCATGAATTTGCCGGAAGGCATTTCGAGGTCGAGCCCACCGTTGGCTGCGCCGACCGCGTCGTAGGTGGCATCCCAGTCGGACATGATGATGCCGTCGAAGCCCCATTGCTTCCTTGCCACATCAATATTCAAGTAGCTGTTCTGCGTGGCGTGCTGGCCGTTGATCAGGTTGTAGGAATCCATGATCGCGCCGACGTGCGCTTCTTTCACTGCGGCTTCAAAAGTGGGCAAGTAGATTTCGTGCATGGTGCGCTCATCAATGATGGAGTCGGCATCATGGCGCAGGAACTCCTGGTTGTTGCCCATGTAGTGCTTGATGGTGGCGCTGACACCCTGGCTCTGCATGCCTTCAATGTAGGAGACGGCGGTGCGAGCGGCAAGGAACGGGTCTTCGCCGAAGTACTCGAAATTCCGGCCGCACTGCGGAGCACGGGAAATATTTACTCCGGGGCCGAGCATGAAGTGAACGCCGCGAGCGCGGGCATCCTGACCAATGGTGAGGCCCATGCGACGAGCCATTTCCGTATCCCAAGTAGCGGCGAGGCCGATGCCGCCAAACGTCGTGGAGGGTCCGTAGTTGCGGGCGCCGAACGGGCCATCGGACATCTTCAGAGCCGGCAGACCGATGTGCTTGATCGCGCGAATGTAGAAATCATCCACGCCGCCGATGAGATCAACTTTCTCTTCGAGCGAGAGTTGCTTGAGGAGGGTTTCGGCGCGGGCGTTGACGTCGGCTGTGGAAGGTGTCGAGTTTTGGGCTGAGGCAAAGGTGAAGGAAACAAGGAAAAGGATGACTGTAAGGTTAAATTTACGCATGATGGTGGCTCTCCGACTGAAGAACAGAGCATTGTAGATGAAAAGAGCCCGCGGCCGGAGCCGCGGGCGGGGTGGAAAGGGAGAGAACTAGAAGTACAACTTGGCGGCGAGTTGCACCACTCGGAAACCACCGGGGCCACCGGAGTTGTTGTAGGTATCTGAGAATGTCCCCCAGTTACCATTTTTCGTCATGCTGAGAGGACGGGAAGGGTCGCCAAACCACGGCCAAGGACCGTCAACGCTAACTCCCATATTCTTGTTGTTGAAGTTTGGATGGTTGAATGCGTTGAATGCTTCCAAGCGCAACTGCAGATATCGCCCTTCGTTTGAACCAAGCGGGATGTTCTTGAACAAGGACATATCCCAGTTCTGCATCCCCCCAGTGCGAAACAAATCGCGCGTACCGCGTGTCGGCGGGCCGATGGGCGGGAAGATGACGTTTCCACTCTGGTCGTACGTGAAATTGTAATTGACGGCACTCCATTGGTTGGAACCATTCAGGTAGCCGGATGGAAAGGATCCGCCATTGTTGCTGTCAATTGGAGTTCCAGTCATGAACTGCGTCACTCCGCTCAACTGATAGTGGTCAGTCAGGTAACCAAGCCATTTCGCTCCGCCAAAGTGCTTGCTGAAATTGGGAAGGTCGTACACGTAGTTGGCCGCAAAGACGTGTGTCCGGTCCCAAGAGGCAGCACGATAGTCGAGCAGAGGATTGAACGGATCGACCGTATCTCCGTCGGAATTCGCTGTCGTGAGTGATTTGGACCAAGTGTAAACTGCACCGAAGGTGAGACCTTTGCTGAAGCGATGTTGCAAAGAAGCTTGCAGGGAGTTGTAGTTTGACGTGCCGTCGAACTTCAGGTACGTAAGGCTCTTGAAATAGCCCTTATAGGGCTCCAGATAATTGTCGTTATAACTGTTCCAGCCGTATGCGCAGAAGCCGTTGAAATTCAGACCTGCATCCACGTATTGAGGCTGCAGATTTGGTTGCACATCAGGAACAACGCCACCGGGAAATACCAGATTGCCGTTGCCATCGGTACAATTCGGATCCTGAGCCCCCTTGGTGAATGCTGTTCCGTAGGGGAGAGCGTTCAGGTCGCGGGAAGTCACAAGATGGCGTGAGATTGTGCCTACATAGGCCAGATCTAGCGTTGTTCCCCGCGCTATTTCGTGTTGTACACCCAGACTGAAGCTATAGACTGTGGGAACTTTTCCGCTGCGATCAGCCGCAAGTATGTTGCTTAAAACGCCAGTCCCAAACGACCCAGCCAAGTCCGGTAGATTGGCGACGTTGTTGGCAGGCACGGATGCGGTTTGCACTATTGCCGGATTGTTGAAAACAGTATTGAATATCAGGTTCCCTTGGGTGCGATCGTGCATCATTCCGATTCCGCCGCGGAGAACCGTCTTGTGGCTACTGAACAGGTCATACGCAAATCCAAGGCGTGGTTCAGGCATGATTCCGCGGCTATTCCAACCGCCATCGGGGATTTGCCCGCTTTTCGTGAGTTGAATGCCGTCGAGCGGATTGCCGGAACCGGGAACGATATTGCCGCCTGGAGTAATTGTGACGGCCGTGGCTGGATCATATGCAGCCGGATTGAAAAGCGCCACCTGATTTGCAGCGTCGTATTGCGGCGGAATCCAGGCAAACCTCATGCCGTAATCAAGCGTCAAGCGAGACGTAATCTTCCACGTGTCTTGAATGTAGAACTCCAACTGGTTGTAGCGGAATTTGCCCAATGGACGAGCTGTGGATTGGTCAAAATTATTGAAATATCCCAGTAAAGCGCTCGCGATAGGATCCCCCAAGTTATACCCGTCGGCAGAGGTTGGCTGGAAGTCAAACTGGCCATTGATATTTCCCCAAGCGGGCTGATCTTTCCGACTGCGCTGGTAGAACATGCCTGCTTTGAACGTGTGATTGCGGCGCACCCAAGTTAAATTGTCGTTCACGTTAATAGTTGTATTCGCCTGCTTCCATGGTGTTCCACCCAAATATGGACCCTGAAAATTCACATTATCAAGACCCCCGAAGCCCATATCGGGAATCGCCTGGTCGGAGCCCAGTGGATAGAGCAGAGGCAAGGTGATGCCGTTCTTCCCGCGCGAGATGTTTCCGTTCGCGCCATCGGCAAGAGATAGAGTGTGGCTGGGCCCAATCGAAAACTCGTTTAGCACGCTAGGCGTAATCGTGCTAACCAAGTTCGCTGAGAAGTTCCACCCCGGATGCTTCTGTGTGCAACCGCCTGGGAACTGCACAACCGACGAACAGGCAAAGATTCCGTACGGACCCGGAAACGGCAAAAAAGGCTTCGAATCGTTTTCGGAATTGTGAATCCATCGCCCATACAATCGATTCTTGCTATTAAGCTGGTAGTCGACTCTCAGGATGTCTTCGCGCCTGGGCGCGTTGCCAGACAACGATTCTGAGAAATTGTAGTTCTGGTTGTTGCCAAAGCCGCTGACATTTGGCAGAGGATAAAGGTTAATGAGAGCCTGCATTTGAGGGTTTATTCCCGATGTGATCACATTGTTCGTGATTCCTGGTCCTGTTATCACAACAGGATCCCCGTTTCCGTTAGTCGACTGAGAAAAGTCACCCTGACGTTCCAACGCGGTCGGAGTGTAGAACTGCGCGGTCCCGCCCACCGGTATCAACTGGCGATAAAATTCCTGGCTCCAGAATACGAATAGCTTGTCCCTCTTGATCGGTCCCCCAATTTGGTAGCCTACGTCGTTGTAGCGATACAATGGCGGAGTATTGGGATTACTATTGGAAACCTGTGCAGTCTTATTAAAGTACTCGTTAGCATTTAGTCCTTCATGGCGATGAAAAAAACGTACGTCGCCGTGCCATTGGTTCGTACCGCCCTTGCTAACGATTGCCACTTGACCGCCAGCGGCCTTGCCAAACTCCGCCTGATAGTTTGATGTCAGCACTTTCACTTCTTCAATCGCATCGGGATTAAGGGTAACGTGTGTTCCCCCGTTGTTTCCGGTATCGACATTTGAAGCGCCATCCAACGTAAATTCATGTTGATTCGCTCGTCGATACCACCGGTTCCGGACACGCTGCCGCTAAAAGTGCCACTCACACCCGGTACCAGTTTCATGTAGTCAAGCACGTTCCGACCGTTGATCGCGATATCGTTCAACTGTTTACCATTGATTAGGTCAGAGCGCTCGCCTGAATTGGATTGCAACTGGATCTGCCCAGCATCTGCCGTGACAGTAACGGACTCGGTGGCCGCACCCATCGACAGTACAATCTCACCGGCATTGAGCTTGTCCGCTGCGCTTAACACGATTCCCGTGCTCTGTTGTTGCTTAAAACCCTTGGCCTCTACAGAGATGTTGTACGTTCCCGGCAGTAGGTTAGGAGCTACAAAATCGCCCACGTCTGACGTCGTGATTTGCCGTGTGATTCCATTGGAAGGATTCGTGACCGTGACGATAGCGCCCTTCACATAGGCGCCACTGGGATCTTTTACAGTTCCATAAATCGTGCCCGAGGTGACCTGGGCAAACATGGGCGCGCTAACGAGGCACGCGATGGCCGCGATCAGCAGGATGCGGCTGGCGACAAGAACGACTCGGTTCTGAAGCAAGTAAGACATGGAATTCTCCTTCGAAAGAACGGGCCGGTGTCAGGTCCAGAATGATTCTTGACGAAATCTTCGAAATCTTCTGTGACATCAATCACGACTCCGTGTAACATAACCGCTTTAGTTGGGCACAAAAGCGGTTTAGTATAGCCCTGCCCGACATTAGGCTCCAAGGGCGCTCTGGCTGTCAAGTTTTTTGTCGCGACAGACTGGAAGCGGATATGAAAAAGTGGAGCTTTAATTTTGATTGTCATATGACCAAGGCCAAAGGCAACGGTGGCGCGAGTTCGAGTTTGCCCAGCAAGCCTGTGAGCTTGCGCACACTGGCGGAATTTCTGAAGCTGTCACCCGCAACCGTTTCGGTGGTGATGAACGACTCGCCTGCCGCAAAAGCAATTCCTGCGCACACCAAAGAACGCATCCAAAAAGCGGCGCGGCAGTTGCATTACCGGCCCAATTTCTTTGCGCGATCTTTGAGCTTGAAGCGCGGATACATGATCGGAGTGCTAACTCCCGACATCAGTGACGGCTACCACACGCTGGTGATGAGCGGCGTGGGCGATCACCTGATGCGGGAAGGTTATTTCTATTTCAGCGCGCATCATCGCCATAAACCAGATCTGATTGAAGAGTATCCGCGGATGCTAATGAGCCGGGGCGCGGAAGGCATCATTGCGATTGACACTCATCTGACACATAAGATGTCCGTCCCTGTGGTGGCGATTGCTGGGCACCGGAAAATCCCGGGGATCACGAACGTGGTTCTGGATCATCGGCTAGCCGCGGAGCTAATCCTGCAACACCTGAGGGATCTGGGGCACCGGCGTATTGCTTTCATGCATGGACAGCCGTTCAGTTCAGACTCGGACGAGCGCTTTACCTGTCTCATGGCAGTGGCGAAGGAACTCGGAGTCGCTGTCCTGCCTGAACTGACCGTGCAATTAGAGCGCGACCTGACGTCGCCGGAACTCGGCTATCCGGTGGTCCAGCAATTGATCAGCCGGGGACAGAAGTTCACTGCGCTCGTGGCGTTCAACGATATGTCGGCAATTGGCGCGATTCGCGCGCTGCGCGATGCCAACTTGAGTGTGCCAGGCGATGTTTCCGTGATCGGTTTCGATGACATTCAGGCGGCTCGCTATCTGATGCCACGCCTGACGACCGTGCGGCAACCTTTGCAGCAGATGGGGGAACTGGCGGCGAAGCACCTGTTGCAGCGGATTGCCAAAGGCAATGGACGCTTACCGCAGGTGATCTCAATCGCGCCGGAACTGGTGGTGCGCGAATCGACGGGCCCGCCACCCCGGGAGCGGGCCGGCAAACGTAGTTGAACCACCAGGAATCTTTCGCAGAGGAGCAAGAGCAGCCATGTCACAAGAAACACGACGAGAGTTCCTACGGACTACGGCTCTGGGTTTGGTGGCGACAGCAGCGACCGGGACGAAAGTGTGGGGCGCCAACGGCAAGGAACTGGCATCCGAGCCATCGCGGCGTGACGAGTTCCGGGACATCGTTCCCTGGGTAACGAGCGACCAGAAGCGCCACTCGAGAGCCGATGCAGTTCGATGGCAGGCGGCTTCGGGTTCGGCAGCATCGAGCGAAATCCTTTTGAGCCCCGATAAGGAATTCCAGGAGATTCTCGGCTTTGGCGCGGCGTTTACCGAGGCTGCTTGCTTTACGTTCGGCCAACTCGCCGCTCAACCGCGCGAACAGTTGATGAATGAACTGTTTCACCCGTCAGAGATGGGGCTGAACGTGTGCCGCACGTGCATCGGGGCCAGTGACTATTCGCTCAAGCCCTACAGTTACGACGAAGGTGAGCCGGACCCCGAGCTAAAACGGTTCTCGATCGACAACGACCGCGAGTACATCATTCCTGCGTTGCGCGCTGCTCGAAAAGCGAACCCGGACCTGTTTCTGTTTTCATCGCCGTGGAGCCCTCCCGGGTGGATGAAGAGCGGCGGCTCGATGCTTGGCGGCTCAATGCGCAAACGCTACATGCCCGCTTACGCGCAATATTTTCTCAAGTTTCTTCAGGCCTACGAGTCGGCCGGAGTTCCCGTGCAGGCCGTCACTGTACAGAACGAAGTGGACACGGACCAGGATGCACGCATGCCGGCATGCATCTGGCCGCAGGAATTCGAGATGGAGTTTGTGCGCGAGCACCTGGGACCACTGCTCGAGAGGAGCGGCGCGAAAACGAAGATCTGGATTCTGGATCACAACTACAACCTGTGGGGACGGGCGATTGCAGAACTGGACGATCCCGAGGTGCGGAAGTATTCGAACGCAGTTGCGTGGCACGCCTATGTTGGCAAGCCGGAGATGATTGAGAAAGTACACGAAGCAGATCCGACGGCAGAGATGCACTGGACCGAGGGTGGTCCCGATATTTCGAACTCAGACTATGCGAACGATTGGGCGAAGTGGGGAATCACTTTTACGGGAGCGCTGCGTCATTGGTGCCAGTCGCTGACAGGATGGAACCTGGCCCTCGACGAGCAAGGACGACCAAATATCGGGCCCTTCCCGTGCGGGGGTCTGGTGACGATCCATTCACAGACGAAAGAGATTACGCGCAGCGGACAGTATCTGGCGTTGGCACACTTTGCGCGGAGTGTTCGTCGTGGGGCGCGACGGTTTCAGTCGGAAAGCGCGGTCTCAGCGTTGGATCACGTAGCGTTCGAGAATCCGGATGGGACGCGGGCGCTGCTGGTGACGAACTCGGGGCCAGCTCAAACCACCACGATAAGGATGGGGAAGATGACGGCTGCGGTCTCGCTCGAGAAGAATTCCGTGACAACCTTGGCGTGGTGATGGTAGGTGAGGGAATGAATCTTATGGCGGCAATCCGGGTTCCACTCTTCTGCAAGGCGCTGGTGGCGGGAGTGGCGTTGATTCGACTGACGGCTTGCGGCGGAGGTAGCAGCGGGAGTCCGTCGAGCGGGTTCAATCCGACGGGGCCAACCGCACAAATTGTTCTCACTACCGGAGACCAATCCAAACTGCTCGCGCCGCAAGCAGGCGCTACGTTCGGTATCGGCGGTAGCGAAAATTCGACCGTCATCACGGTGAATGAAGCCACACAGTATCAACCGATCGATGGTTTCGGCGCCTCGCTAACGGACTCTTCGGCTTGGCTCATCGCAAACAAGCTCACCTCTGCACAGCAGACCGCGCTCATGCAGCAACTTTTCAGTCCGACATCGGGGATCGGGTTAAGTTTTCTGCGCCAGCCGATGGGTGCTAGTGATTTTGCCGTGAATGGGAACTATAGCTACGACGACGTTCCTGCGGGACAGACCGATCCGCAGTTGGTAGATTTTTCGATCGCGCACGATACCACTTACATCATTCCGTTACTACAGCAGGCGCTGACGTTGAACCCGAATGCCAAGGTCATGGCGCTACCGTGGAGTCCGCCAGCGTGGATGAAGGCCAGCGGAACGATGAATGGGGGGAATTTCAACACAACCTATTCATCCAGCCTGGCGCAGTATTTTGTGCGTTTTCTGCAGGCCTACCAGCAAGCCGGAGTTCCGGTGTACGCGATTGCCGTGCAGAATGAGCCGCTAAATTCGACGGCGTCTTATCCCAGCGAATCTCTGTCGGCGAGCGACGAGTCCGATTTCATCGCGAACGATCTGGGCCCGGCGCTCGGAACCGCAGGCTTGGGGGCAGTGAAGATCTTCGGATACGAGCACAATTGGGACAACACTGGATATCCGCAAACGGTGCTTTCTGGCTCCGCGGGAACCTACGTGGCCGGCAGTTCTTTCCACTGCTACGCCGGTGACGTGAGTGGGCAATCGGTTGTGGAAGCCGCTTACCCCAGCAAAGGCATCTGGTTCACAGAATGTTCCGGTTCGGTCGGTTCGAATTTCGGGGGCGACCTGGTCTGGAATGCGCACAATCTTCTGATCGGCGCGACTCGCAATTGGGCACGCAGCATCTCGCTGTGGAACCTCGCGTTGGATCAAACCTCGGGTCCACAAAATGGCGGGTGCCCGAATTGCCGCGGAGTGGTCACCATCGATACGAGCACTTCCCAGGCCACGATTTCGAATAACGTTGAATACTACGCGCTGGGACATCTCAGCAAGTTCGTCGTTCCCGGAGCGCACCGCATCGACTCCAATACCTTCGGCTCGGGCGGGATTGAGGACGTGGCCTTTCAGAATCCAGATGGGACGATTGTCCTCGTTGTATTGAACGGCGGAAACGCTTCGCGAGCCTTCGCCGTGAGTTGGAAGGGGACATACTTCAACTACTCCCTGGCGGGGCAGTCGATCGCTACCTTTACGTGGAAGCCAGGCCCATAGAGGTCAGTCGACCTTGCCCGAAGCGAATCATCCGTAGAGCACGGCCTCATTGTGAAGCCGACTACACAGGACGGGCAGGACTACACGCCCACCGACACTCGCTGGCGACTGTATTGATCATTGAGGAGACGTGGACCCGAAAGCGGCGCAGGGTCTCCTACGCCACACGGACTCCGCCATGACCATGAACGTATCTCCCAACGCTCAAGACCCGGCAAAATGGGCCGCACTGGAGAAGTTCGCGTCAAGGCTGGTGAATTGATGGGCTGGATCACAGCTAAGGGATCATAGGTAAATTTCCAGACGTGTTACCCGAAACCGCTGTAAGGGATTGAAAAGATTTGGTGGACCTGGTCGGGATCGAACCGACGACCTCTTCCATGCCATGGAAGCGCGCTCCCAGCTGCGCCACAGGCCCACTGTTTCGAACAGCGACGATTGCCGCTCTATTGATTTTCGCTCAGCTTCCCTGTCGCGTCAAACTCATCTAGGATATTGGGGCAAAAGGAAGCATATATCAGGGAGCCCCATGTTGAACTTTAGGAACCTTTTTGCAGGTGCATCTCGCCGGCCGAACTTGCAGCTTTCACCGTCAAGACGAACAAACCCACAAGTGGCTCGCCGAGCCCTTGGCGGCTGCGCGGGAGCAGTTCTAGCGTTGCTGTCGCCTATCTCCGGGCTTGGGCAGGAGACAAGCGCGGCGTCCGCGCCTCCAGTGGCTTACGCATCGGTGAGCGAATTAAACGGCATTCTGGATCAGGTTAAGCAAACCGCGACAGCAATTCAGGCAGATCTGTCGAAGATGCGCATCGAGAAATGGAAGACGGATAATTCCAACAAGCGGCAAACGCAGGGCAATGCAGATTCTGTCCAGCGCAACCTGCAAGCCGCGCTCCCCGATATCACGGCACAGCTTCATGCTTCGCCGGAAGACATGGCGGCCAGCTTTAAGCTGTATCGCAACCTCGATGCTCTGTATGACGTTTTTGGCTCGCTGGTGGAGTCGGCTGGAGCGTTTGGGTCGAAGGATGAGTTCCAGAGCCTGAGCAACGACATGAACGGACTGGAGTCCGCTCGCCGTGCGCTTGGCGAACGTATCCAGAAACTGGCTTCAGCCAAGGAAGACGAGTTAACCCGGCTCCGGACCCAGGTGAAAACGCTGACAGCAGCTCCACCGCCGCCCCCCAAGAAAATTGTGATCGATGATACGGAGCCACCCAAGAAACCCGTGAAAAAGAAAGTGGCGAAGCCGGCAACACCGACGAAGCCCGCTTCTCCTGGAACCGCAACGCCGGCTGCCACCCCGAATCCAGGCCCGACCAAGTAAGGAATAGAACGGGCATATCCATGGATTCGAGGACGTTCGGTATGACAATCTCGACTAGCCAAGGGAAAGATTCCGGTAGTTTCTCCCTACCCATACAAAACAATACACTTAGGCTTGGAACTCGGAAGGCCTCTCCGGAGTCTAAGTAACCAAGCAGGAAGTTCCCGCAGTGTGAAAGTACGGGAAAAGAAGATTCCTGCCGGTTGGGGTGCAAGAACTCTATAATTGTCGAGACGCCATACATGGCGGGAGCTACGACCTTGGGCAATTTCGCAGGCGCGATCGGAGTCCGAGTTGAAGAGTCGGCTGTCATCGCCGACTTAAAGGCTGGCTCTGAGCAAGCGTATGCATGGCTCATTGGAGAGTTTCACCAGCCGATTTACGGACTCATCTACCGCATCGTGAATGACCCTTCGGATGCAGCGGACACTACCCAGGAAGTTTTCCTTAAGGTATTTCGTGGCATGAAGCACTTTCACGGTGAATCCACGTTAAAGACTTGGATTTACCGGATTGCCTTGCACGAAGCTTCGAACCGAAAGCGGTGGTGGTTCCGGCACAAAGCGCAGGAACGGCCGATTGACCCGGTTGAGGGTACTGACAACGAATTCTGTACGGGTGACCGACTCGCGGACCCAGGTGAATCGCCTTTTGACCAATGCGCGCATTCGGAAGTGCGGGCAGTTGTAGAAGAGGCATTGACACACGTGCAGGAACCGTACCGGACGGCGCTCATCCTTCGAGATCTCGAAGAGATGTCGTACGAGGAAGTTGCGGAGGTCCTGCAGATTTCACTGGGGACAGTGAAATCGCGCATCACCCGCGGGCGGGATGCGCTACGCAAGAAACTGACAGGATATGTGCGGGAGGCGGGGCAGGAATTAGGCCTTGATGTTCCCGCCCAGCATAAGCGGGAAACCAGCCAGGGATCGAGTGGTGGCGGAGAGGTTGAGATGACGCCATGAACTGTGCCGACTATAAGAAGATGTTTTCGCTTTATCTCGATGGCCAAGTAAGCGGGGCCGAGATGAATCTACTTACCCATCACATGGAAGCGTGCCCGGACTGCACGAAGGAATATGCCGAACTACGGCGCACGCAACAATTGCTGATGGCATTGAGAAAAGCCAAGCCACCGGCGAATCTGTCCTTGCAACTGAGACTGGCGATTTCGCGCGAGTCCAAGCAAGCTCGCCGCCGCCGATTGGAAGGCGTTTTTGTAAGAATGAGCAACGCCTTAAATGGATTTATGGTTCCCGCCACGGCTGGGGTTCTGAGTGCGGTGCTGACTTTTGGGCTGCTACTCGGATTTTTTGCTTTGCCGCGGCAACTTGAAGCCAGCAGTTCTGATGTTCCCCTGATGCTTTACACGGGACCGCAGATGGATCAATCGGTGTTTGGAACGTCGCTCGGTACTTCGTTCAGCACTGCAGGTGATGATTCCGTATTAATTGAGGCCTACGTAAATGCCGCCGGGCGGGTGGAAGACTACCGCATCTTATCGGAACCGGACGATGCCAATGCCGTTTTGCCACAGATCAAGAACTTGCTGATTTTTACTACTTTCCGACCCGCGCTCGCGATGGGGAGGCCGACTGCCGGACGTATGGTGATTTCGTTCTCGAAGGTTAGCGTAAAGGGTTAGCATCTGCCCATTGCTCGCAGCAACCGTCGGAAACATAACATTTTATCTCCAGAAAATCAGCCTCGGTTCGGCTTCTAGTGACCACTCTAGTTTGACCTTCCCGATAGCGAGTCCGTAAACTATTTGGAGTTCACCCCATTGTGTCCGACGTCTGGGAGGAGTTTCCTGGGACAGCATTTTCGACTGACGTTCGCTCTATGGCTGGCAGCACTCTCGGCCACTTCTTCCCTTCTGGCGCAGAATCGTCCACAGGTGTCTCTGGAGACAAATGAGACTCTGTTCTCGGTTCTGACGGCCATCAATACTTGCGGCTACGATCAGGAACTGAATACTTCAGACCCACTCCGGGCACAGATCCGCGCGGAGGTGGCTAAAGCGGTCGAAAACACACCGGGTGGTCGCGACATAATCGCGCCATTATGCGCTTTCTATCGCCAGCACCAGACGCAGGACCCGGCGCGTGACCTTTCACAGTACGTCTCCCTCGCTCTTTCTCTCGGAGAGCCCCCCACTTTCACACCGAAGGCCAAACAGGCAGAGACGCCACCGGATGCGGCGCCGCTGCTCGATATGGCGCCGTTGCTCCAGGCGTTCTACGAAAAGATCGGCCTGCACGCCATCTGGGAGCGTCATCACGCGCGGTACACGGAGTTTACCGAGGCCTACCACGAAGCTCTGGCCAAGATGACGTTCGACACCGAGATCTATTTGAAACTTCCCTCGGCTGGGTATCTGGGACGTCAGTTCGCTATCTACCTGGATGCAATGGCTGCTCCGGGACAAACCAATGCGCGCCAGTATGCCTCCGACTACTATGTCGTCTTCTCGCCGACGGCAGGGACCGCGATAAAGATGCAGCAAATCCGGCACACATATTTGCACTACCTGCTGGATCCGCTGGCTCTGAAGAATGGCGGTTCGTTCAAGAAACTGGAACCGTTGCTGCAGGATGTGAGTTCGGCACCGATGGATGAGGCCTTCCGGACGAATATCTCGCTCCTGGTGACGGAGTGTCTAGTCCGGGCGGTCGAACTGCGTACCGGCAAAACAACAGCCGCCGAGCAGGCGCAAAGTCTGGATGACAACGACAAACAGGGTTACGTATTGACGCGGTATTTTTACGATGCCCTGGCGAAGTTTGAGAAAGACCCTACCGGCATGCGTAACTACTACGGCGGGATGCTGGACTCCATAGAAATCAGCAAAGAGATGAGGAGAGCTTCGTCAATTCAGTTCTCCGGCGATGCAGCGCCTGAACTACTTCATCTGGCGAAACCGCGAACAGAACACCTGCTCTTGAACGCGGAGCGCCGCCTTTCGGCCGGCGATCCAGAGACGGCGCAGAAATTGGCGCAGCAGGCACTAGATGAGCAGGAAGAAGATCCCGGGAGAGCGTTGTTTATTCTGGCCCAGGTCGCTACGGTGAATCGCGACATGGAGGGTGCACGCACCTATTTTCAGCGCGCGCTGCAGACTGCACGCGAACCCAAAGTGATCGCGTGGTCGCACGTTTACCTGGCGCGCATCTGGGACTTGAAAGAAGATCGTTTTTCCGCTTTGGAGGAGTATCGAGCCGCCCTGAACTCAGCCGGATCGGCCGTCCCCGAGGCCAGAAAAGCGGCAGAGAAGGGTCTGGAGCAGCCTTACGAACCGCCGACCCCGAAGCGTCCCGAAGAGTAGCGTTCCCCCTTTTGTATCTTCGAGGTTTCGGCGCTGTAGATGGTAAAGTTATGAGTCGCTTGCGGGGATCAGAGCCCATGAAAGCGTTGGAACTCTGAGTTAGAGATTCGCAGTACGGGAGACAGCATGAAACGAGCAGCCATCATTGTTGGAATACTCACGATCGCGGTTTGGGCCAGCGCTCAGACGGCGGGACAGAGCACGCAACCGGCAGGGGCGCAAACGACGCCAGCGACGGGCGCGGCCACACCCCCAGTTGGAAAACGTCCGCCGCAGGCAAAGACGCAGCCGGAATTTGATTTGTGGAAGGCTGCTTCCGCCGGCACAGACCCGGCGGCTCTGGAGAAAGGCGCCGAAGATTTCGCGGCGAAGTATCCAGATAGCGAACTGCGCGTTCTTCTCTACAAGAACGCGATGCGCCAGTATCAGACCGCCAACAACGCAGAGAAAACAGAAGGGATGGGCCGCAAGTTACTCGCCATTGACGGCGACGATCCCGAAGCACTGAGTACGGTCGCCGAAGTAATCGCGGAAAAAACGCACGATTCGGATCTGGACAAAGACCAGCGTTTCGACGAAGCAATCAAGATGGCGCAGAAGGCGACGCAAACCGTGGAGACGGACTTGAATGTTCCAGCGGGCACACCGCAGGCAAATGTTGATGCCTACAAGGCATTCCTGCTCTCGACCGCCTATTCGGCCATCGGCACAATCGAGTTCAAGAAGGAAAATTTCGTGGCTGCGCAGGGTGATCTCCAGAAGTCCATTGACGTGTTCCCTAGCAATCCTGATCCTGTGGTTGTCCTGCGGCTTGCGCTGGCGCTCGACAAGCAGGATAAATATCCCGACGCTCTCAAAGTAGCCAACAAGGCAGTGGAGCTGACGAAGGACGGTACCGCTGTCGGAACTGCAGCTCGTCGCGAGCAGGATCGCCTGCAGAAGCTCTCGCAAGTGTCGACACCAGCGCCCGCGCCTGCGGCGAGCCAACCTCCGAAAAACTAGGCCTGGAGCATAACTCGGCCGCTTTGCGATGATGTCACTCGAAATCAGGGAGCTGGAAGAAAGCCTGGGGCACCACTTCCAGCGCCGCGAGCTGATTGAGCAGGCCCTTACCCATAGTTCGCAGGCACGCGAAGTGGAAGCTGCCGGCGGGCCCTCGGGCTTGCCGGGCGGTGGCGATAACGAATTGCTCGAGTTCCTTGGCGACGCCGTGCTGGGTCTGGTAACCAGCGAGCTTCTTTTCCGTCGTTTCCCCGAATTCCAGGAAGGCCACCTCTCCAAATTGCGCGCACATCTGGTCGGACAGCGTCATCTGCTGCTCGTGGCAGAACAGTTGCACATCGGCGATTACATGCGCCTGGGCCGCGGCGAGGAGAAGAGTGGTGGGCGGGCAAAGGCAAGTCTGCTCGTCGATGCGCTGGAGGCTATTCTTGCGGCGCTCTATCTCGACGGTGGTTGGAACGTCGTCCGGGATTTTATCGTACGTGTGATTGTGGAGCCCGAACTAGCGCACATGAATCTCGAGGCCAGCGCCATGCCGGTGATGGATTTCAAGTCCGCACTCCAGGAGACCCTGCAGGCGAATGGAAAATCGCAACCTCTGTACGTCATGGTGAAAGAGGAAGGCCCTGAGCACAAGAAGACATTCACGGTCGAAGCGCGGCTCACCGAACCCGAGATGGCGCAGTTTGTAGGACGCGCCCAAGGCGCCACCAAGAAACGCGCCGAGCAGGAAGCGGCACGCCAGGTTCTGGATCACTTGGCAAAGGTCCAAGACCTTGGACGCGGACGTGCCGACAAGGAGCGGGCATCCAGTTAGCCGCGGGCGTTGGTTCGATCCGGCAAGTTTATGTCCTGGAGCGAGAAAATCTCGGCTAGCGACTGGCCTGCGACGATTCAGTCGGTCGCGGGTACAGTCGTCATTGCCGTTTTCGCTGTCACGTTTCTGATACAGGCATTCACAATTCCATCCGGCTCAATGGAGCAAACGTTGCTCGTAGGAGACTACGTGCTCGTGGACAAGCTTTGCTTTGGTGATCACGGAATCTGGAACCACTTGCTTCCCTACCGCCCGATCCACCGTGGCGATGTAGTCGTCTTCCACTATCCCGTCCATCCGGCGCAGAATTTCGTAAAACGAGTAGTCGCGGTTCCCGGAGACCGGCTAAGGTTAGTCAACAAGAAGGTTTTCATCAACGGGGTCCAGCAGCCAGAGTCCTTTGTGCAATTCATCAGTAACATGCGCAACCCCTATCGTGACGACTTTCCGCGCACTGATGTTCCCGATTACGACGTCACAGCGAGGTGGTGGAAAGAAATGCCGCCACTGGTGGAAGATCACCAACTGATCATCCCTGAAGGACATTATTTCGTGATGGGGGACAATCGAGATGACAGCAAGGACAGCCGCTACTGGGGCTTTGTGCCACGCGAAAATATCATTGGGCGGCCGCTTCTCATCTACTGGTCCTCCGGAAATGGCAGCGACGATCTGGCCAGCTCTCCCAGCGCGGGTGATAGACTTTATCACCTCGCCTACGCGGTCACTCACGTGTTCCAGATGACGCGTTGGGGACGAACATTTCGACTGGTGCGTTGAGCAAGAATCCGTGACAAACAACCTTGAAGGTGAAAGAACCTGTGGCCAAAAAAGATCTTAAGAGGATGGATCCGGAAATCACGGAGCCCGCGAAACCGAAAGAAACAGTAGTCGAATTTCTGGCTTCGCTGGCAGAAGTATTGGTTACGGCGTTGTTCATCATGACTTTTGTGGCGCAGACGTTCGCGATCCCCTCCGGTTCCATGGAGAAGACGCTGCTGATCGGCGATCATCTGCTGGTCAATCGCGAGCAGTTCGCGCCGCCGACCCATTGGCTAGGCCCACTCCTACGCTATAGCGAAATCAAGCGCGGCGACGTTGCCGTGTTCATGTCGCCCGAGCAACCGGGCCTCATCCTGGTGAAACGAATCATTGGCATCCCCGGCGACCGCATTCATCTGCGCGATGGAAATGTTTACCGCAACGGAGAAAAGCTAAACGAGCCCTATGCACAGCACACGCTCGGCAGCGACGGCACGTACCAGTCCAGCTACCGAGACAATTTCCCCGCAGTGCCAGCCTCGTTCATGTCGGGTGTGCGCAACACGGACTGGCAGCACGTGATGCCACAAAACCTTCAAGGCGAAGATATCGTCGTTCCAGCCAACAGCTACTTCGCCATGGGCGACAACCGCGACAACAGTTATGACAGTCGGTACTGGGGATTTCTGCCTCGAGAAAATGTAATGGGGCATCCAATGTTCCTCTATTGGTCATTTGAAAGCGCGGAATATTCGCCAGACCAGAGTGGCTCAGATCAAATCGCTCAATTCACGCAGACACTCATTCACTTTTTCGATAAGACGCGCTGGTCGCGGACTTTCAGACCTGTTCGCTGAACTGCACAATTTCCATACGGATAAACAATTTGGATAAGAACGAAAAAGAAGTTACGCAGGACGAACAACCACGCGAGACTACGGTCGAATTCCTGGCCTCGCTCGCTGGTGTACTCGTCAGCGGGTTGTTCATCATCACGTTCATATTTCAGGCGTTTGAAATTCCATCCAGTTCGATGGAAGATACGCTGCTGATCGGCGATCACGTGTTTGTGAATCGCGAGATGTTTGCGCCCGCGTCTCATTTGCTCGGCCCGTTGCTTCCCTATCGCGATATCCGCCGGGGCGATATTGTGGTGTTCCTTTCACCCGAAGAAAAGGGCCTCTTCGTCGTGAAGCGAATCATGGGTATTCCCGGCGACCATATCCATTTGCGTGATGGCATGGTGTATCGCAATGGCCAGAAGCTAGATGAGCCCTACGTGCGGCACAAGATGGCCGACTACAATCCTTACCGCGACAACTTTCCGGCGGTGCCTCCGTCTGAAATGTACGGAGTGCGAAATGAGAAGTGGCAGGCCGAGTTCCAGTCCCACGTTGCAGGCGAGGATATTGTGGTACCTGCAGACGGGTACTTTGCCATGGGTGACAATCGCGACGTCAGCTACGATAGCCGCTTCTGGGGTTTCATCCCTCGCGCCAATGTGATCGGTCGCCCCATGTTCGTTTACTGGTCGTTCATCACTCCCCCCGATCAATACCAGATGCGTGAGGCCAGTGACCGAGTAGGCTTCATTTTCCACATCATCATTCACTTCTTCGATCAGACACGCTGGTCGCGTACCTTGCGGATCATCAAGTGAGATTCATTCGTTCTAGGTGGGGGCTTGCTGTGTTAGCGGCGCTCCTGCTCATTCTGTTCTCGTTCCGGCCGGGCGTTGCCCAACTGCGAAACCGGATTGCTCGTTCGATCGGATCAGCTCTCGGTCGCCGCGTTTCGATCGACAATGTCCGCATTCATATTCTTCCCCGCCCCGGCTTCGATCTTGGGGGTCTTGTCATATACGATGCGCCAGCCTTCAGCGCCGAACCCATGATTCGGGCGCAGGACGTCTTCGCGGCAATCCGCCTTCGTTCACTTCTGATGGGACGGCTTGAAATCGCAACACTGAGCGCAACCGAACCCAGCGTCAACATCGTGCGCAACAGCGAAGGCCGATGGAACTTGGCAAGCCTGATTGAGCGCAACGCCCAAATCCCGGCGGCCCCGACTCAGAACCCAACATCCGAACACCGTCCGGCGTTTCCTTACCTTGAGGCGACGGGAGCCCGCATCAACTTCAAAATTGGCCCAGAGAAGAAGCCCTATGCGCTAACCAATGCCGATGTCGCTCTTTGGCAGGATTCGGACAATTCCTGGAGTGCGCGAATGAAGGCACAGCCGATGCGCACGGATTTCAACCTAACCGATGCGGGGCAATTGCAACTGAGTGCGTCGTGGCAACGGGCTCAGAACTTGCGACAAACCCCTTTGCATATGAATGTTACCTGGACTAACGGACAACTCGGGCAAATCACGCAGTTGCTGACGAGCAAAGATCGAGGTTGGCGTGGGGGAGCGGAATTCACTGCAACTTTTTCAGGCACACCGGAAGCACTCACAATTGAGAGCCACGCTGCCGTCACCGGGTTCCACCGCTATGACATTGTGGACACCCGGACGATTCGCCTAGCAACGGGATGCACTGGTACGTATAACGCCATGAACCGGGTGCTCACCGGCATGCTCTGCGAATCCCCAGTTGGCACGGGCAAGATCCGCGTGCGCGGGAGTGCCGACATTGTGACGGAAAATCCGAACTACGATCTGACGTTCTCAGCCGAGAAGGTACCGGTTGCCTCGACTTTAGGGTTGCTGCGCGAAGCCAAACAACAATTGCCGGGCGATTTGACCGCCGACGGATTACTCAATGCCGAATTCCGGGTGGTCGGCACTGGTCCGAACGCCGCGCAGTGGACCGGCAACGGCCAGGCAAGCGATGTGCGACTCATATCGAGCGCGGGCAAGGATGTAATCTTGCTCGGCGACATTCCGTTGACGGCCGTCGTTGATGCTCGTTGCTGCAAGACAATCAGGAAGAACACGGGGCAAGATCCCAAGTCCAAAGAGCCGGAGCCAGCCGAAGCGCACCTCCGGATCGGGCCAGTTTCGATTCGAGTGAACAATGTCGCACCGATGAATGCAGGGGGATGGATCGCTAGCAGCGGTTATCGTTTCTTCCTTCGAGGCGCCACAGAATTGGAAAACCTGTTCCGTCTGGAAAACTCTTTGGGGATCCCGTCTACCCGTCCGGCGGCGGAAGGTTCTGTTCAGTTGGACTTAGCTCTATCAGGCGCATGGCGAGGCTTCGCCGCTCCGCTTGCCCTCGGGACCGCCCAACTGCGGAACGTGCGCGCTGAGATGCATGGGCTGAACACGCCGATCAAGATTGCAACTGCCAATCTTTCTCTGGCGCCCGATGCGCTCGCAATTGAGAAACTCTCCGCGCAAACAGGTAGCACCCGCTGGAGCGGTTCAGTGTCAGCGGCACGGCGCTGCGCTCCCGCCTGCGATTTTCAAGTTGATCTGACTGCGGATCACCTCTCCACCGGAGATCTCGCCGAATGGCTTGTTCCCGAACCCACCAAGAAACCGTGGTACCGGATTTTGAGTTCCGACCTAAGTGGCCATTCTCCACTGTTGAGTCTCCGGGCTCATGGCAACGTCAAGATCGGAGAACTCACGATCAAGAAAGTGGCAGCACGGCAGATGGTGTCACACTTCTCAGTGGATCGGGGCAAGATCACCTTCACGTCGTTGCGCGCACAGTTGCTTCTCGGTAACCATCAGGGCGATTGGACAATCGACACTTTGGCACACCCTCCGAGCTATCACGGGAAAGGCACTTTGCAGAATGTTTCCCTGGCCCAGGTGGCGTCATTGATGAACACTCCGTGGGTTGCGGGTACTGCCGATGGCAACTTTCAGGTGGAGAGTTCAGGACTCAGTGTCGCCGAGCTTCTCTCGAACGCAGATGGGAAGTTACAGTTCACCATGCGGAACGGCGCCTTTCCACGGATTGAAATTCCTGGCGGATCAACGTCACTTCCAGTGCGCCGCTTTAGTGGCGACTTGCTTACGAAAAAAGGCGATTGGGAAGTCCTTGATGGCAAACTGCAATCGCGTGACGCTGCCTATCAGGTAAACGGAACAGCCATGACGACGACTGAAATAGATTTCAAGTTGACGCGCAAAGACTCGCGCTCGTGGCGGGTCACTGGAACACTAGCCAATCCTAAAATCGGGCCGATCGCTTCCACCGCCACACCCGAGGACGCCAGCAAGAGCCTACCTTCACGGCCTTAGGTATGAGCGGACTCGAGCACTACGGCTGATACCCTGCTCCGCGCAGGACTTTCCCTGGCAGGGACCCGGTCATTTTCCCGCCCTCAATGACGGGTACTCCGTTGACCAGGACAAACTCCATACCCTCCGATAATCGATTCGGCTCGTCGAAGGTCGCGACATCGCGCACCGTTTCAGGATCGAAAACAACAACGTCGGCCCACATGCCTTGTTTTAGCACACCGCGATCAGCAAGACGCATGCGCTGCGCGGGCAGAGAGGAGAATTTGCGGATCGCATCCTCGAGCGTCAGCTTCTTTTCTTCGCGAACATACTTGCGCAGGATGCGCGGAAAAGTTCCATAGGCGCGTGGATGCGGGTGCTCCTCGCCAAGAACGCCTTCGGGGGACGTGCCCGAGGAGTCGTTGTCAACCGAGACCCAGGGCTGCTGCAAAGCCAGCGCGACATCAGGCTCCGACATTCCGAACACCGCGCAAGCCGTGAATCCTTTGTCTTCGACGAGGAGATCAAACAGTGCGTCCATCGCGTCTTTGTGCCACGCGGCCGCCACTTCGGAAAGCCGCTTACCCTGAAATTTCCGCAGCTCAGGATTCTGTACCACGCCAATCATCACAGCTTCCGGCCCTGGAATTTCCTGCCACTCGTTATCCCAGTCCTTGGAAGGCATCTCCATATCCTTGCGAATACGGGCCCGCATTGCTGGGTCTTTTAACCGTTCAACCATCTTGGCATCTCCACCGTCATGCGCCCATGCAGGGACGAAAGCCGACATGCTGTTGAACCACGCCGGATAGGCATAGGTATCAGCGGAGACATCGGCACCCTTCGCGCGGGCCGCGGTGATCTTGGCGACCACTTCCGGCATACGTCCCCAATTACCTTTCCCGGCGACCTTCAGGTGCCAGATCTCAACCGGGATTTTCGCTTCCCTTCCGATGCGTAAAGCCTCATCAATTGATTCAAGGACAGTGTCGCTCTCGTTCCGCATGTGGGTTGCATAGATGCCACCGAATTTCGAGGCCTCCGCGGCGAGCGCAATAATCTCCTCTGTTCTTGCGTATGGTGCGGGCGCATATTCAAGAGAAGTGGAAACTCCGACAGCACCGTCGCGCATCGCATCGCGAACCAGTGCCTTCATCTTCTCAAGCTGTTCAGAGGTCGGTTGTACATCGGCATCGCCAAGTACCATGCGACGCACTTGCGTTGCGCCCACATAGCTCGCCAGGTTGATTCCCATTCCCTGCTTCTCGAGACGGGCAAAGTATTGGCGGAACGTTTGCCAGTCGGGATTGATCTTGTAGTGCTCATAGCCCGGGCGGTCGTTCGCGATGATCATCTCGTTGAGCGGCGCTGCGGAATTACCTTCTCCAGTGATCTCGGTCGTAATGCCCTGAAAGATTTTTGACGGAAGGCGCGGGTCAACAAGGATGGTGGTCTCGGACTGGCCTAGCATATCGATAAAACCCGGAGCTACCACCCTGCCCTTGGCTTCGATCGTACGCTTGCGGGGTGCGCTTGAGAGATTCCCAATCGCTGCAATACGGCCGTCGCGGATTCCAACGTCTCCGGAATACCACGGAGAGCCGGTTCCATCTACGATGTGGCCACCGGTGATGACAACATCGAAAGGCGCGTCCGCCGCGAAAGCAACGGTAGATGCCAGGAGGAGGATTACGAGAAGTACGCGCTGCATAGTGATCATGGGTTGAGTTCCGAGTTCGAAGAAGTAGCTGAATTCATGGGGCCTTGGCGCGGACGGCCGATCAGCATGCCTAGGATAATCCAGAGACCGAGCGCAAGCCATTCCCTGCCGGAGAAATGTCCCGGGACGACGGGAAGGAACTTCATCAGGACCATGGCAAGTCCGACGAGCGTACCGACCAGCGCAATCGCCCGATCGATACCTTTGGGCTTCATCCGCACGAAGGCGGTGCAGACTGCGAACCATCCGATAGCGGAGGCAACGGATCCCACTTCGGTGATCGGGATCAGGATGGCACTGCCGAGGAACATGCACAAACCAGTCGCGAGTCCTGCCGCGAGCACAGCAGTGGACGGCGTTTGGTTTACCGTATGGACGTGGGCGAGACGGTCGTGAATCAGCCCGCGGCGCGACATGGCGAACAACAGTCGGCTGGCTGCCACGAAGTTTCCGTTGAACACTTTGAATAGAGACAGCAAGGCAGCACTCATGATGATGCTAACGATCCAACGTGAGCCCGTGGCATGTTCGAAGGCGGCTGCGGTCATGAAAGGCGTTGCCGTCAATCGTCGCCAGGGCGCGACGAAGCCTACGGCTGCGATCACGGTGATGTAGAACACGAATCCGACGACGATGGCGGCGAAGATCACGCCAGCGAATCCCCGTGACCGGAAATCCGGATTGGCTTCCTCGGCGGCTTTCGTCACGGACTCAAAGCCCGTCATGAAGTACGGGACAACCTGAAGAACGAGCAGGATGGAAACGAATGGGGTGTGCGTGAACAGAGGCGGGAAGTTGGTGGGCGAACCACGCGCAACGCCGAGCGAAACGAAGATGAGGAACAGGACAAGCGTTCCGAAGGTCGTCCAGTTTTGGAACGTTGCACTAAGACGGATGCCGCGATAATTGACTAGTGTAACCAGCGCTGTCAGTCCGAGACCGATGATGAGGTGAGGCAGGTAAACCGGCCTGCCTGACACCTCGTACAACTCAAACCGATTAAGCCACGGGAAGATGTAGGCAGCGAGCCGACCAACCGCGACCGCTTCCCATGGGCAGACGATGAAGTACGCGAGCATCATCATCCATCCGGTAAAGAAGCTGATGGACCGCGGGAATACCTTTGCGGTGTAGGCAACTTCGCCGGCCGCGTCAGGCATTGCTGCAACGAGCTTCGAATACACGTAGCCGATCGGCAGAAGGAGAACGCCGCCGATGGCGAAGCCGAGAATTCCGCCGAGCGGGCCGCCGCGCGTGAGCCAGTCGTCCATGACGACGAGCCAGCCAACACCAACCATGGTTCCCCAACCAAGCGAGAAATAGTCAGTCACGCGAAGCTTGCGGGCTAGGCGCGTCATTCGGGACAGGATTTTGGATTAGAGGAATCTGGGGAACAAGGGGATTGATCGGCTGACTCGACGTTGGCATTCGCCGATCGCGGGGATCTCATGGGCGCGAATTATAAAGCATCGCGCCCAGAAGCCGAATCGATCAGGCAACAGCCCAGCGAGGAGGACACTGCTGGGGACGCAGGATCGAGAGTGCGTCTTTCAGCGAGGAAATCTCAAACACGGAGCTCAGGTCCGTCGCTTCCAGGATTCGACGCACATTCACCGGTGGATCCACGAGCTTGAGCCTCGCCGAACTCTGCATGATCCAGCGGCGCACGAGCAGCAGCGTTCCTAGACCACCTGCATCGAGTTGGCCAATGTCGGATAGATCGAGGACCAGCATGCGCAGACGGTCGAGCTGTTCAATGCGGCGGCGGAAAGCGTCGAGAGCAGCGCCACGAACCATGCGTCCCGAGCAGCGCACAACGGCTACGTCTTCTATGCGTTCGATTTGGTATTCGAGTTCCATATGTCTATTCATACGCACCAACCAAGGGAAAAGTTTCAACGATTTGGCCTAGTGAATAGACGAAGATCGGGGCGAAAGGTTATCGGGCCTGTGCGGCGCTGAACGCGGCTTTAACATGAACGAAACATTCGGCGGTGCGGGAACGACTGCCACTCCACGCAACGTCATAAACCGGCTTCAATGCGCGATCTGGGGTCCAGGAAGTCGCGGAGCGCATCGCCAATGAAGTTGAAGGCTAGAACCGCCAGCATCACTGTAACAGCCGGGAAAATCACGAGATGCGGAGCGTCGAACAGGTGCGAGCGCGCGTCGTTCAACATCGAGCCCCAGCTAGCGGTGGGGGGAGGAACTCCAAGGCCCAAAAAACTCATGGTGGCTTCGGCCAGAACCGCGCCAGCCATTCCAATTGCGGCCTGCACGATCACGGGCTGAATGATGTTCGGCAGAATGTGTGTAAGAACGATTCTCAAATCGCTGGCACCGAGCGCATGGGCAGCCTCGACATATTCTTTTTCGCGGACAGCCAGCACTTGAGCACGGACCAAGCGTGCGTAACCGACCCAGCCTCCGAGAGAAAGCGCTAAAACAAGGTTCAAGATTCCCGGTCCGCGGAAAGCTACGAAGGCGATTGTGATCAGAATGCCGGGAAACGAAAGAAAGGCATTCATCAGGACAATGTTTACGAAACGATCGAGACGTCCGCCGTAGTAGCCCGCTAGAGAGCCGACAATCAGGCCCAGAAACAGCGAGCCTGCGACTACGCTGGCGCCGACGAACATCGAAATGCGTGCGCCCCAGATCAGGCGGGAGAGGATGTCGCGGCCCAGTTCATCGGTTCCGCACCAGTGTTGCGCGGACGGCGACTCGAGGCGATGCGGGAGATCGATACGCGCGGGGTCTTGGGGAGCAAGCCAAGGCGCAAAGATCGCACATAGCAAAAACAGAGAAACCAACGCCACTCCGACCGCTGCGAGTGGATTGTGGCGGGCAGCGCGTGGCAGCGAGATGGCGAAGGCGGACACGATGAACTTTTAGAACTTTCTTACGACCTTGCTTTACTTCTCTCCTAACTTCTCGACGCTCGTACTTTCGGTCCGGCGCGTCAGCAGGACGTAGGCTCCAATGCCCAGCCAGACCACATTGAGCGCGGCGGACGGATAGGCGCCATTCCAGCCACTATTGATGACAAAGCCGAAGGATCCAACTACGTTCATCCACTGGTAGGTGGTGGAGCGTCCGTGGAGCTTCCCCATGGAGAGGAGAGCATACGCAGCCAAGATCAAAGCTGCGCCGAGCCATCCGACAGTTTCGACAAAGTAGTGCATCGATCTCCCATCCGTTTCGAGGGGTCAATTTCTTTGGGTCGCGCTGACCCGTAGACTCACGCCCGGTAGCACCCTCCCCCCACCCCCCGGTCTATTGGAATCATGAGTTTAGCGAAAATTTCCCGCCAAAGTCTTGGGATTAAAAGACTTAAAGGTAAAGTCTTGAGGGCGTTGGAGTTAAGGGGCCAAAAATCGTCGACTTGGCGATTTTGGCTCGCAAAGTATTGATTCCAGATATGTTAAATGTAAAGTATTCACTAAAAAGGACTTACGGGTGGTAAGCGCTCGCAATCTTCGTGCGCAACTGGCACGGCCTGAGAAACGGAGATTTCAAAGATCGCTTTCGTGCGCCGCTTCCTGGGAGGCGGAAAGTTGGTACAAGACTTTTGTTGCTGTACTTGTATTTTAACAGGGGGAGTCAAGTGCGAAATCGGCGCCGCCTTGAGCGGATGAGGCGGCGCGATCTCAGCGAAGATTGACGAACGGGTTTTCTACGCGCACGCCTGCGATCATTTGTTGGGCGTTGAGGTCTTCGGACAAGATTCTTGCTGCACCACTCTTGGCTGCTGAAGCCACAATCAGAGCGTCCCAGAAACCGATGCGCGATTCGTCTTCAATGCGAAATGCGGCCGCAATCTCGGCGGGCGTAGTCTCCGTACACCAGGTCGAGTAGGTGTGAACGACTTGGCGGGCTGTGTCTTTTGGCAGTGGAGACGCAATCTTGCGCGTCGCATTCACATAGAACTCCTGGAGCACCTGCATGCTCAGAACGCCCATTCGCTCGCTCCAGAGAGCACGCAGAATGCTTTTGGCCACTTCGTGCTTCTCCTGGGCGTCAATGTCGTGGGCATAGATCAGGACGTTGGTGTCAACGAACGTCTTATCGCTCATGCCACTCGTCCCGGCGAGCGCGAATCTCTCCGCCCAGATGGAAGCCTTGGTCAAGGAGAGCGAGAGCCTGGCGCTCGGCGCGTTCGTAGGCCTCATCCTGTCCAACCAGAATCTCGATCTGCTCGGCAAGCAGGCCGCTGATCGAGGAACCGCGTCGCGCGGCTAGGACTTTGGCCTTGCGGATGGTTTGCTGGCTTAGGCTAACTGTAACGTTTTGTTTAGGATTTTGGCGCATACACGTAATATACGTGTAACACGCATTTAACGTGTCGTCAAGACTAGCGTTTGGGAACTCTCTGCGGCCACTTGGAATCACCCAAAACCAAGTGGCCTTCGAGGCAAGAACGCTCTCGCCAATGTGTAATCTATAAGTTACAATCGAGGCCAATGGAAATCCGCCGCTATCTTACCGAAACAGGTCGAGATGTTTTCGGGGAATGGCTGGCAGCACTCAAGGACGCGCGGACGAAGGCAAAGATCATCGCAAGGATTGACAGGCTCTCCGCCGGCAACTTTGGCGACTACAAATCGCTACGCGGTGGCTTATTCGAACTGCGGATTGACTGGGGGCCGGGCTTCCGAGTCTATTACGCGATGATTGGCAAGAGTTGCGTCCTGCTGCTGGGAGGCGGAGACAAGCGGAAGCAGACAGCCGACATTGAGCGCGCGATTCTGCATTTGCGGGATTACAGGGAGAGGATCATGAAACGCAAGGCAAGCAAGTCTCACGACGAGGCGGTTGTTCGCGAACTGCGCGAGGATCCGGAATTCGCGGCCGAATATCTGCGGGCGGCTTTAGAGGATGACGACGAGCCGGGCGTGCTCTTGATCGCCCTGCGCCGGATCGCGGAAGCGCGTGGCGGCATTGCCAAGGTGGCTAAGGCGGCAGGCATTGAACGAGAGAGTCTTTACCGCGCGTTGTCTGTGCGCGGGAACCCTCGGCTTTCCACGCTAGTGGCCGTTACCAAGGCGGTGGGGTTAAAGATCACGGTGGAGGCGGCGCGGTAGCGGCTGGCAAACACGGTCCAATTCCGTGGAATCCCACCCTTGCGCACAGAACGCACAAGGATGGAGCACCCGGCTGACCTACGTTCTGACTGCACTACAGCCAAGGTTCGCCTAGCTTTTGGGTACCCCGAATACGTCCGCTAAGAACCGCCGCACGACCGATGCCCTTACAATTTGTTCGATAGTTCCATCACGGTAACAGGAGGTACAGATACCTGCAAAGCGGTATCTCGCAGCCCACACCTGATGTGCATCGTTCGATTGCACCCAAACTGCAGCGCCGCTGATTCCTTTTGGGTACCTCCCGTCTTTCCCGTGTTCGTAGGGGATTAGGTAATCGCGATCCGGATCGAAGTCACCAAAATATCTCCCGCTGGCCGAAGCCTGAACCGTCCCATTGAAACCGACAGGCGACAGGACAATTGACCTTCGAAGCTCGGCACCAATTCGTCTACGGTCTACCTCGACACCGCACGAAACTGGGTAACCAACGCCGAAAACCCTTTCTCCTTCCGACGGTTCGTACCATTCGGCGACCGCATCGAAGAATTCCAGCATCGGTCCCAAAGCGGCTTGTTCCATTGTCACAACTGCCAAGTCCGCGAATTCGCACCGATAGATGACTGCGTTTGGATCCCCAAGTTGCACTGGTTCACAGCCATCATCCAGACTGATTTCTGAAACGTGCTTTGATTTCAGTTCACCTACTCGGCGGATGAAGAATCTCAGGTCACGCACCTCAGCCGCTTCGACCACGTGCTTTGCCGTTAGGATGAAGTGCCGGTCACACCAGACTCCGGCCACACCTGTTCCGGGAGATTCCTCCTCTTTCCCCTTTAAGCCAGTCACGGGGTCTGTTCCGCAAGTAGTCACTGCGCCATTCGCTATTCCAACGGTGTAGGACCACAGTCTCTCTTCTGCGGCTTTGCTCTGCTTTTCTTCGATGACGCTCATGTCGGATTCTCCTTCGCGATTCGACGAATGCACCCCTTCGAGATGAGCGCATTATCGCCCATCTCGGTCGTGAGAATTTCTTATTCCAACTATTGCCTGATCCTCGGGTTCACTGCCGTGTACAGCAAGTCCGTCAGAAAGTTCACTGCGACATACGTCAAGCCAATCGCCAGAATGCATCCTTGCACGAGATAGTAATCACGATTCGAGATGGCTTGAATGGTCAGGCGTCCGATGCCGGGCCAGGAGAAGATGGTTTCGGTTACGATCGCGCCGCCTAGTAGGGCTCCGAATTGCAGGCCTAGTACCGTGATGATGGGGATCATGGCGTTGCGCAGGGCGTGGCGATAGACTACCGTGCGCTCGGGTAGGCCTTTGGCTCTCGCGGTGCGGATGTAGTCCTGGCTTAGCTCTTCCAGCATGCTGGTGCGTACCATCCTTGTCAGGATCGCGGCTAGCGCGCTGCCCATGGTGATGGCGGGGAGGATCAAGTGGGCGAAGGTTCCGGAGCCGGAGACTGGGAGCCATCCTAATTTCACGGCTAAGAAGAGGATCAGGATTGGGCCTAAAGCGAAGTTGGGAAACGATAGGCCAAAGAGGCTGACTACGCTCAGGAGGCGGTCGTCCCATTGGTTGCGGCGTTGTGCGGAACGGACTCCGGCGGGGATGGCTAGGGCTATGGCTACGAATAAGGATGCCAGCGTTAGTTGCAGCGTGAACGGATAGCGCTGGACGATTAGTCCGGTTACTGGCTGGTTGAAGCGTAGGGATTTGCCGAGGTCTCCGTGGAGCACGCCTTTCCAATAATTCAGATATTGCTTGCCGATGGGAACATCGAGTCCATAGGCGTGTCGCATGGCCTGCATGTCTCCAGGGGCGGCGCCTTCGCCCATCATTTGTTGGATGGGGTCTCCGGGAACGAAGTGGATTAGTAGGAAAACGGTCGAGACTACCAGCCAGATTACTGGGATGGTGTAGAGGACGCGGGTGAGGAGGGGGCGCACGTCAGTTCTCGGTTCCTAGTTGGTAGTCATCATTTGCAGATTCGATCCTTCGGATTAAGCCCATCGCTGCGTGGCAATTCTTCTTTCGCCCCTTCGGGGCTGATCGCTCTTGCGCGCTTATAACCCACGGCTTGCGCCGTGGGCTATATTCTTGGGCCGCTTCGCGGCTCTTGCTTCGACGACTCCAAACTTGGGCTCCGCGCCAATCGATGTTGAGACTCGCTCTTGTCACTCGATACAAACGCCGGTTCTAGCCGCTCACTCTCCGGCTTTCTGAGTTGCGGATTTGGTCTGC
>Ga0302322_100000239_pt1 | contig 40233 bp, 26 predicted proteins | sample Fen_T0_2_FD_203757 | JGI IMG/M metagenome (GOLD analysis project Ga0302322, IMG submission 203757) | Peat permafrost microbial communities from Stordalen Mire near Abisko, Sweden - Fen_T0_2 | ecosystem: Environmental > Terrestrial > Soil > Wetlands > Permafrost | place: Sweden: Abisko...
CCGACTGCTTACCTTCGGAAACTGGGGCTTATCTCGTTGCTGGAGGAGGTCATCTGGTTTACGACGCTGCGCCAGCAGCGGTCTTCATGAACCGCCGTGATACGGAACCGTACGTCCGGTGGTGTGGGAGGACGGTGAAGTTCTAATCCTCACCTCCTACCCGATTCGGGATGCCTTTACGGGCAATGGGAGTCACAACAGCTCCAGTTCACTTTAACTCAAATACAAATCATCACCTTCATGCCGAAAATAAAATCCGCGCGTTCTCAAGAACGCATTACAACCAAACCATTTCCACTGGAAATGCAGGTCATTATCACCAATGGCGATCCCGCACACGACGCCAAATTCACCTTTCAATTTTCACCCGACCAGACGGGCGCTGCCCGTCTGTGGCTGGTGAAACTACCGCCACTAAAAAATCCGGACGCTTTTCCCCGGGAACTGGCGACCGGACACTGGCGGCTGATCCTCGAAGCCGTGGCGGAAACCCAGCCCCTGCAAATCCTGCATTACACACCTGCATCGGCGCGCCAATGGCTCAAGGATGCGTTTAACCGCCCCAGCCCAGCTCCGACCGAGCTGTTGATTCTCTGCCGCAACTCGCGCTTCACCATCACCATTCAACAATCACTTCTCTAAATCTATGCCAACGTCCTCACTCGAATTGGTCCGTACCCAACTTCAATTTCAAATCCTCAGTCCCGACCTGGATTTAGCGGCGGTCCGTCAAGCGGCCGCCCGATTGGACGGTCAACTGACTCCCACTTTGCATGATTACTTTGCAGATCCACTCGCGTTACCCGGCTTGGTCCAGCCATCGGTGGCGCCGGTATTTCAAGCCGGGCCCAGTGCCCTATTTCGACAGCAGCCCAGACTGGGGGTGGTGGAGGTGGCAGATGACTGGGTGAAACCGTATCTGGCCTGGACCAACCGACTAAAGCGGTCCCGAAAATGGATCCGTGCACAGGCACGCATGGTCAAAGTCCTGGAACGCGGGATCGACAGCAACATCACCGATGATCCGATCGTCGCGGGGTTGGTGTTGTTTCAATTCGGTCCCAGACCTGAAAGCGAGTTGCGCCAAAAGCTGCTGGCTTTGGCTCTCACGGATCCGCGCGGCGGCTATCTCTGTGCCGAAGCATTGCACACCACCACTGAACGCGAGGCCATCCTGCAATCGCTCGCGGACGATAGCCAAGCCATCCTCGGGGCCAGTTACCTGCCCGGGTTTGGCCCTCATTGCCTGCGAGTGGCGCAGTCACGCTGCGACCTCGCCGCCGGCATGGTCGTTGCCAGATTGGGTTCCGATAAAGAATTGGCAGCCTGGCTGCGACAGACCGGCTTGGCCGCCGTGGAATTCAGCGCTGCCGCCAGCGCGATGCTCGTGCTCAACCCGCAGGTTCCGCAAAATTTGCGAAATGTATGGCTGGCCACTTTGCATGGATCCCGCACGAGTGTGGAAGCTTGCGCCACCGTGGTTTGGGCGCGGCACACCTGGCCGGTCACCGAGTGGACCGGCTTGAAAGACGAACTCCGATCCGCAGCCTGCGAAGATCGGGGACGTGGGTGGTACCACTGGTTTGCCTTTGTAGAAAATGAAAACGCGGTTTCCGCCCTGAAACTCGACGCTGATCCTCTGTGGTCCTTCGAACTCGTAGACCGATTGAATCTTAAAGACCAGGCCCTGCGTTTCCGGTTAAGCGATCAATTGGGGCGATCGCACTATCACCCTGAATCGTCCCTCGTGTTGGATGCACTCAACCACCGGTATGATACGGAACAGGAAAGGTGCCGCTGATGGAACCACTCTTTGATTATCAGGGGCGAACGCTCGCCATCGGCACCGGAGCCAGCACCAACGCCGTCGTGGATGGATTACTCCGAATGCACGCGGCGAAACAGTTCGCGCGGCCGATCACCCTTTATATCGTGGGCGGGGCCAACGATACCGTCCCACTCCAAGGAGTCGAAGCCCTGCTCTTGGTCGGGGTCCTCCGGACCATCCGGTCGCAAACGCGCACGGTGGGATTGGGCCTCTTACGAGGCTGGCAGCCCTTGCTGCTGGCTGCCGGCACCGCTGGCCAGCGCTGCCTGCTTCCGCAAACACTGGTTTCCCTCGGGCCCTTGGAATGGCAGGGCCTGCCGCTGGCGCAAAACCCCATTGGGCTTCAACCTTCGCCACCGGAATCAGCCTATCACCAGACCGAACGATTGCTGCAAAAGCAACTTCGCCAGCTGTTGTCGGAACTCAAACTCCCGGCAAAGCTCTTTGGTACAGATCGATTCCTGACCGCCCACGATGCGGTCAAACACCGGCTCGCCGACCACGTGGTCGAGCGCATCGTCACCCCAGAATTAGCACCCTCTATCCGCCCTGTTTCGCATGAACCCCACCTCTGATTTAATTAATCTTCATGGCCTTCGCTTCCCCCGGCGTTGGATCACAAGTCACGTGCTGATAACTGGTTCCACGGGTTCCGGCAAGACCAATGGTATCCTGAAGGTCTTGACCCGCCAATTGCTGGCCGCGGACATTCACTCGCCCGAACGCCGTCCCGGAATGGTGGTCTTTGATGTCAAAGGCGACTTGAAACCTATCATTAAATCGGCCCTCGCGCAATGTGGCCGAACCCATGATCTGATCACGGTGGGTGTGGGAGAGGGCGAGGCGGTCTTTAATCCGTTCGCCGATGTGTCGCTGTCGCCGGCGCAAATTGCCCAACAGCTGATTCTTGCCGCCTCGCTCACCGGCCAGGAAGCTGGACAGCGCGCCAAGGGCGAAGAGCTTTTTTGGAGCACCGCACGTTACGATCTATTAACGAGCCTGATTGAGCTCACCCAAATCACTTTGCGGGTTACTGGCGCCGCCCTGACGTTGGCCCATCTGCAGCGCGCCCGCGGCCTCCTCTCACAATCGTCCCTCGAGCTGAAAAAATGGATCACCGCGGCGGCTCCCTTGCTCTCAGAAGCTTCCGCCAATGCCCTCAAGGAATGGGAGCACCTGCCCGAGGTCACCCGGGGTTGCGTCACCGCCTCCGTGGGAAATGTCCTCGCGCCCTGGGCCCGGGAACCGCTCTGCCGGCTGGTCAGTCCGGATCCACAGCGTCCGCTGCTGAATCTGCGGGACGTAGTACAATACGGTAAAGTCGTCGTTATCAACGTCGCCCAAACGGAATATGCGGAAGAACTGTGGCCGGGCTGTCTCCTGATAAAACAGGCGCTGTTTCGGCTGGCGCTCACCCGCGCCCGCTTGCCCATCAATCAAGAGCGCTTGGTCGCCATTGTCATCGATGAGGCCAACCGGCTCCTGTCGAGCCACAATAGCTTGTCATCGGAACACGTCGCCCTCGAGATGGCGCGCTCCAACCAGTTTGCGTTCCTTCTGGCGGCGCAAAATCTCAGCGGTTTGAATGCCATCAATGGCGACAGCACCCTGACGGACAAGCTGGCGGCGCTGTGCGGTAATCAAATTTTCCTGGCCAACAGCTGTCCAGCGACGCTGCGCCTGGCCCAGCGCTGCTTTGGGGACCACCTCGTTTTCCGGCGGCATAAGACGCTGGTCCCGGCCCTTCCGGCCCCACAATTGTTTCCTGAAGACGAGCCTGAGGAGCGTTCCACGCCGCAGGTAACCCTGGTTCCCGTCGAAGTACCGCTGATCTCGGCGGCCACCTTATCCCGTCTTCCAACCGGGTCCGCCCATGTCAAACTGGTCGACGGTTCGGTGCACCAGATCCAGTGCACCTTCGACTGACCGGCCGTGGCCTTGCCCAGCCTCATTCCTTTCCGCTTCTTCACCGCGGTGAACCAGAGAATTAAAGCCCAAGGACCTCCGTTTCGCCCTGCGACGGTCGTTGACGCTCAACCAAAAGCAAAACCAGGGGAAAACCAAATAACATGAACAACCAACCAAATACATCCAACAATAGTGGCAGCTCCAAAAACCAGCCGCAAATAAGCGACCAGGTAAACTTCCGCTCCAATGACGGCGCGGTGGAAATCGTCACCAAAGTTACGACGGCACACCGCTATCCGCCGCATAATTACCCAATTGTCTGCATCCGCCTCCGCCCCAAGGACGGGACAAGGATACAAAAGCTGGATGACTCGGGTGCTGTGGAAATTTTATTATCCCACCTCGAAGTGATAAACCACTTGAAAGCATTAAATCTGGCTGACGCGAAATCCCGCTATACCTGGCGGGAAATTCCAGAAAAGCCGGCGGAACGAAAGGCTTACTGGGACAAGGTCAATCGGGAGCGCCTTAAAAATGGTGGAGAATAAGCAGAAGACCGGTTCGGGCCATGGCGGCGAACGACGCATCGCCATGGTTCCGGGCGGTTTCTACCCTCGCTTGCGGCCGGAACAAATCGACGGTCAGGCTAAATTGTTTCGCTGAGGTGCGGACGTGTGCCAGCGTCGTTTACCGATCGCCGCGCCGGATCATCCCGCCCAGTGGAGGGTGAACGCCCAGCAGGCGCGCCAGGCCCGCCGTGCTCATATTGTGCTCGTCCAACCGGCGTCGCAGGGCGTCCACCGCGGTGACTTTGGACGTATCGAGTTGCGCGCGCAACTGCGCGTACCCGACCACACCATCAACCAGTATGAAATATTGCGCCAAACTCGTGAATATCAAGAGCCGGTTGACCGGGAAAGAATAGAACGAGACTTGCCGCCCCAGTTCCACGGTCTGGACGCTGCGCCCTATTACTTGGCAAACCTCAAAGCCCAAGCTACAACGCTTGGACGGACGGATGGTTCAAAGCTCCTGATGCCAAAACAAACCGCCGACGCCTGTAAATGGCGCGACAGTAATCTCAACTAACGATGCCACACAGGCGGCTTTTTGAAGATCGCTGCCGCTAACTTCGCCAGCTGACCCTGACGAGTGCTGAAACGTGAACAATACTTGATTATTATGATGGTAGGCAAAATACCGCGAAAACCCTGCGGCGATTATGCTTAGCCTGCGGTATCCGTGGCTTGAATGGCGAATACAAAGTGGGGGGAGGACAAGCATTGACTCTCGTCCTCCCATTTTGGCCATCGGCACCATTGTATCATTCCGTCAGGAACAACTTCCATTCTGCGACACCATGAGTGTTGCGGATCATGGCCGAAACCGGCAATTCCTTTGGCGCCCGCGGGACGCTAAGCAGTTGGAGGCCAGCCTCGTGAGGGAGGCGGTCAGCCTTGCGCTGGTTGACTGCCTTCGCAGACCAGACCAGATTTTCCCAAGTGTCCGCACCGCCGCGCGAGCGGGGCACGACGTGGTCGAGGTTGCCTTCGTCGGGACGCAGCAATACACCGGTGTATTGGCAGCGATTTCCGTCGCGCTCGCGGATGTTCTTCGCGTTGAGCTTCGGGCGCTTCTTCGGCACCTTGGCGAAGTTTACCGCCACGATGACCGTTGGCACACGAATGGCCCCATGCACCGTCCGCACCGCATAGTCGCCATCACGAACGGGTAGTGTAATCCATTCATCCCAAGTAACGGGGCGGAGCGCTTCTGGGCGGGCACCAGCGCCGAGTTCAATATCGAGCGCCGTGGCGGCATTGGTGGCCATCTGGCAGAACGCGTCCGCTGGCGTGCGAATGTTAATCGCCTGCCAGTTTCGGTTCAGCACCAGTACGATTGCCTTGTTCAATATGTCGCTCATAAATTGTGTATACTCCAACTGCTATACGAATTCAGGTGTTTGTGCTTTATTGAAATGACCGTACTGAACGAAAATTCAGCGCCAATGCCAATCCGCTGATGAAATTTGGCTGCCTCGCCGGGAATCGCACCCAGACATCCGGCTTCAGAGACCGGCACACTGCTGATTATGCTACGAGGCAATGGTCGCCCGAGAAGGTTCTGCCCCCTCGACTTCTGGGTGTAGACCAGACGTGATACTATTTCACCCCCGGGCGGTCGAAGTTTGGCCTGCCAAAATTGGTTGCCTCGCCTGGATTTGCACCAGGTCCGTCGGGATCAAAGCCCGGCATGCTGCGGTTACACCACGAGGCAAATAAATTGGTGGAGCCGGAGGTAGTTGCAACCTCACCATACCCGGGTAAAAACCGGATGCCGGTCTGCTGTGGCTTCGACTCCATAAATTGGTGCTCGTGGTCAGATTCGCACTGACACTGGCGACGTTCTCGACGTCGTGCCTCTGCTGGTTGGGCTACACGAGCAAACATCTCCGGTTGGTCTCTTCCACCAACTAGATTTTTCCTCGAAACGAGGTCGCTGGAGCTACTTTGCGCTCGGAGATGTAAACTGGTCGGCATGCCGGGTAACGCTCCCGGGTCCGGCACTCATCTAGTGCGATGCGGGTTATAAATCCGCCGGTTCTCTTTGAACTACACGCCGATACTTGTGCACGGCCGTCCTTTAACTGCAGCGCCGGTGGCCATCGGCAAAGAGCGGAATGTCGTGGACTTGCACCACTTGCCCGAAGGCACGCACTCGTTAGCACCGAGGCCCGGCTCGCTCGTCCGGTTGACATTCCAGAAATGGTCCGCGCGGCAGGACTCGCACCTGCAATCTTTCCGTTTTGAGCGGAACGTCTCTGCTGATTGGACTACACGCGGTTGGTGCCCACGGCCGGATTTGCACCGGCACTGTGCGCGTTTTAAGGGCGCCGTCTCTGCGTTGGACTACGTGGGCAAACTGGTAGCGCGTGAAGGATTTGCACCTTCAACCTTCCCGTTCTGAGCGGGACGCCTCTTCTGTTGGGCTAACGCGCCAATAAAATTGGTGCATCCGGCAGGACTCCCACCTGCAGACTCTCCGTTCGAAGCGGAGCATGATCATTAATTTCACCACGGATGCGGAAATGGAGCCAAGCGCGGTAGGTTTTCGTGCCGCCCATACGCTTCGCTTGGAATCAAGCGTCGCCTTGCGCACCTCCCTCGTGCGGCTTAGCCAGATTGATAAATTGGTGGGTTGCCTCGGAATCGCACCGAGTTCTCGCCGGTTAAGAGCCGGGACTTCACTATCAAAGTTTGCAACCCAGTTGCGCCGCGAAGGCGGAGTTGAACCGCCGCAGCCAGATCTGTGAAGTTCTGGCCGGCACCGGTGTTCGCGTCGCAAAAAAGAATCCCAAGCGCACTGAATCCGGCACCCGGCCATTACTTCGACCGTGCGGGGTCTCTGCCAGCAGGCCGGATTCACTTGGGAAAGGGGGCGGGCATGAGAGTAACGCTCTCTCTATTTCGGTTTGGAAGGTCTTTGCAGACGGCCACCATGTGTGTCTTTCAACACCTATGCCCGATGAAAGGGAATCCCGTGCTGGACTCGCACCAGCCTCCGTGACTTTGCAGGCCGCCGCTGGTGGCCGCGCGCAAGCACCTCGGCCAACGCGATGTGTTTATATTTCGACGACCAACGCCGGGTTGAACCCGATTTGCGATTCGCTAGGATAACCACGTGGATTTGCGATCACTCTGGTCGAGCCAACGACGTAGTCGGAATGCTGGTGGATGTGGCCATGAATCCAGAGCGACGCATTGCTGGCGGCTACCAACGTCGTCAAGTTTGAAGCAAACGCCGGATTCAACGGGTCAGTCCGAAATTGCTGGGGAATGGATTGGGGGCTGGGCGCATGGTGCGTCACCACGACCACTTTCCGCCCACGGCCTGTTTCCAACTGCTGATCCAACCACCCCAAAGATTGCGTGTGGATTTGCCGTGCATCCGCCGGACGAAACCGCCGGTAGGTTGGCGTCTTGCGAATGCGACGAAAATCCGTCATGCCAGTCTGCGCCGTCACTTCGGCCAAAACCACGTCGCCGTTGAGACGGAAATCCGTCCAGAGAGTCGCGCCGAGGAAAATGACATCGCCAATTTCAACCGCATCATTTTCCAATAAATGAATATTGCTGCCAGCCGCAGCCGCTTTGAGCTCCTCGGTCAACTTTGGAATTTTTTGGCCGTAGAATTCGTGATTGCCGAGCACGTAGACAATTGGTTTCTCAGGAAACGTCTCGCTCATCCATTTGAATCCATTCGTGCCGGTATGAATGTCCCCCGCCAAAACGACCACGTCCGAATCCACTTGAACCAACTGAAAGGGCGCGAAATCCAAATGCAAATCGCTTAATATATGAATGCGCATACTTCCTCCTTTCAGGTGGTGGTTACATGTGGAATCCCGTGCTGGAATCGCACCAGCCTCTGCGGTTTTGCAAACCGCCGCCTGCACTGCTCGGCCAACGGGATATGAAATTGAGATGCGGACGGAAGCTTTCGCCTCCGCCCGTGTTGTTTCTTGAACCGTCCAATCCGTCAGGACCGGACAAAGTCCGCGATTACGGCGGGTGCCGACGTGTCAAAACCAACCACGTCCATCATGCCGCGGTCGTTCGGGTCCGCGATGGTGAAGCCGTTGGAGGTCATGCCCACAACAACCGCCTTCGCGTCACCGACGAACTCGCTGCGATACTGTCGCAGTGCCTGCGCTGGGTGGATGTTGCCCGCCCACGTCTCGCTGTCCGTATAGGTGATAAAGCCAGACACGTTCAGCTGGTTGCGGGCAGCCCAGAGCATCGGCAGCGCGCAGTCTGTGCCACCCATCGGGATGGCTTCGATACGCTGGATGACTTCACCCAATCGCATTCGGGGCGAGAGGTTCACACGCGTGATCCCTGGTTCTCCACCCCCGTGCATGCCGCCGTAACCGCCACGCCCCGGAGCTGAAAACGCGATGATTTCATGTTCCGGTTCCGTTGCAGCCGTGATCAATGCCATGGCCGCGCTTGCTTCGCGGGCCGAGATGCACGAACCCGCAACCATTGAGGCCGCCATCGAGCCGCTCACGTCTAGCGCGAGCAGCACCGGCTTATTGCACGGTTCCACGTTCTGGAAGGTCGCGTAAAACGCTTCGTCCAGGGCATCCACCACTGCCGGCACCGGCGACCATTTGAGCGTCCCCTTGTCGCCGTGACCCTGGGCATAGATCTTCTGGGCCACGAGGATCGCAAGCGGGTGGATGCGCGCCCGCTTTAACCCCGTCTCATCGCGTAGCTTACCGACAATGACACGCTTGGCTTCGCTGTACGGTTTGAGCAGGCCGAGGCTCGTCATCTTGCCGAGATTGCGGATCATCGCCGTCATCGGCATGCGTTCGAGCAAGGCTTCCCACACCACAGCCTCATTGAGCCATTGCGTAGGAATCGCTTCACGCGGCAGGTTGAACTCGCCAATCAGCTTCACGACCTGACCGGCATACGAAGCGCGCTTGGCCTCTTCGAACGCCTGCACGATCAGCGGCAATTCACCAACGGGAGCATACGTTGCAACCCGGTTTTCACCGCCAACCTTGCGCTTCACCTCCCGTTCACCCAGCGATTCCGCCCCGGTCAGCATCCAGCGGAATACCGCGTCGTGTTGCCTAGACGGGGCCTTGGGGTGGGCGAGGCGGAGCAGATCAGCGTGCGACCAGCCATCGCGTTGCTGATATTTCACGGCCTGGTGAGCGAGGTCGTCAATCCCACGATCTCCATACCAGCGACCGACGGCGTTGCGCAAACCGCGGCCCCAGCCACGCATCGCGTTCACGTATTCTGCGAAGTGAAACAGGTGCGTACCGATGCGGCACACCTTGTTCAGGCTGGCGAAGGCATGCGTCTTTGCCGGCACATCACCGTGCGTCACGACGAGCGCGAGGGCAAAAATGGCCGGATCGTTCTTCGGCGCGCGACCGGTATCGCTGATTTCAACGATACGGTTCACGGCACGAACACCATCGGCCTTGATGCAGCGGATGAGCGCATCGTGGTTTTGCTTCACCAGTTCGCGTTCACCGATGTAATACGTGCCACCTTCGGCTCCCAGGATCAGGAAGCGGTCGAGGCGAGCCCAGTCATCCACCGGCCACGAATAACCGTTGTTCGAGTTGCGAACCTGCGTCGAACCTGGGATCGGCTGCGATTGCGGCGTCACGCGGCGGTTGAAGAGCTTTGCATAATTGATTGCCATATTGGTTTTCCTTTCGATTGATATGTCGCCAACTCGCGACTCGATTTGCTTGATTCAACTGCGGACAAGTTGGTGAACGTGGGTGTGTTCATTTTCAGTGATAACCCAGGTTCTTCGGCCCGCAGAAAGTGCTGTTACCTCTCCCTAAAAAAAGTGATTCCGGTTCGCGCCGTCGTAGCGACCGGAGCGGAGGCAGCACTTCTTAAAAGCTTTGTCCAGAACCACAGGGGCAAGGGTCGTTCCGGCCCAGTTTTTCGCTGAGCAGTTTATCCCCATGTACGATGCGCACGCCGCGCTTCACCTGTGTTTCGGACGGGAATCCTTGGCGACGTTTGCTGGTGATTTCGAAGTTGGATTCTTCCCCTTCATGTTTGTGTGCCATACGGCCTCTGTGGTTGATGGTGGTGGTTGAAACATCGTGGCAACGTGCCACGATGAAATTGCAGATGGGCAAGGGACGACGCGGGCATTGCTCTACCCGCTGAGCTACCGGGGCAACTTGAGCCCCGAATTGGAATCGAACCAATGACAGATAACCCGATGACTTCGGCCCATCAAAAATGGAGGGGACAAGCAAGCGATTGTGGCATAGCCCGGAGTGCTACCGTCACACCACCTCGGAATGCTCCTTGGGACGGAATTAAACCGCCAACGCCGGGTCCAAATAACCCACAATCTACGGCCCGCTGAAAAATGACGGATAAAGTTTGAATTGGGGGTTCCGTGCTCTACCACTGAGCTACTTCGGCGTCTGGTGCCGAAGGCTGGACTCGAACCAGCGACCACGTCGTTATGAGCGATAACCCAATCCTGCGACCCGTCGAAATAGGAAAGACGGACAAGGGGCGAGTTGGGAATCCATCAGTCGCCCGATGGTGCAGGGTTCGAACCCGCTCATCCCGCCAAAGCGGGACTTTTACCAGATAACTCAAACTCAACGGCCCGTCTAAAAAGGGCTCGATGGGCAAGTGCTGCCGCAGATACGGGGCTTCGCAAGCGGGATTCGAACCCGCGACACCAGACTCCCGTCTGGCGGCTCTCTCACGGTGAGCAACCACCCCTTGGTTTTGGCGCGATAACCTGCAACTTTCGGCCCATCGAAATTGGGGTGACCAACCGGATTTGCACCGGCGCAAACGCCTTCACGGGGCGTGATGCTACTGTTACATCATGATCACCATTGAAATTGGAGCCCCTGGTCGGACTTGCACCGACGAATAGCGGTTTACGAAACCACTCCTGTGGCTGCTGAGGCACAGGGGCAAATTGGTGTCCATGGCAGGAGTTGCACCTGCGGCCTCCACCTTCGCACGGTGGCGCTCTAATCTATCTGAGCTACATGGACAAAATGGCATCCGTGGCCGGACTCGCACCGGCTAGGACCAGCTTGAAGGGCTGGTTGCGCGAGCTGCTTTGCATTCACGGACAAAAAGACTGCCGCAGTGGTTGTCGTTGGTCCCCGAGGTTGGTATCGCACCAACGTCTCGGCTTTTTCAGAGCCGCGCTAATCTGCCTCAGCTACTCGGGGTTAATGGTCGTCCTGGCAGGTAACGCTCCTGCTTCTTCCGGTTATCGGCCGGGGGCTCTGCTTTTGAGCTACGGGACGGTGGCGGAAGGCGTCGGTATCGCACCGACCTCCGTATAAAACGGATCCTGTTTTCGAGACAGGTGCAGCCAGCTTATATCTGCCTGCCTTCCAAAAAATGGCTGCCAGAGTTGGACTCGCACCAACACCGCGCGGCTTAACAGGCCGGCGTGCTACTTTGACACTATCTGGCAATGGCGCTGCCGGCAGGACTCTCACCTGCATCGTTCCGTTTAGAAGACGGATGCCTGATATTTTCGACCACGGCAGCAATTGGCAATTGGTCGGAACGGCAGGATTTCCACCTGCGGCCTCCCGGTCCCAAGCCGGGCGCTCTAAAGACTGAGCTACGCTCCGCGAAAATTGGCGGACCCGAAGGGACTTGCACCCTCAGCCTTCCCGCAGACAACGGGCTGCTCCTCTGATTGAGCTCCGGATCCGAAATGGTGGGAAAATGTTGGTAACAGTGCTTCCGCACGGGCCATTTTTGCGAAACTCATGATGGCCCTGCGCAAGCAGTTTACGGTCGGCCAGCCGGATCACCTCCCAGGTAGATATTGGTAGCGGGAGTGGGAATCACACCCACCTAAAGAAGCTTATGAGGCTTCTCTCTGTGCTTTAGTCGAGTTTCCCGCAATTGGTGGAGTCGGCGGGTAATGCTCCCGCATTGGCTTGCTTGCAGGGCAAGTGCATTGCTTGTCTGCCACGACCCCGTAAAATTTGGCACGCCGCCTCGGTGCTGCCCCGAGCAAGCTGAGTTTTGGAGACTCGGCTGCGCAAGCTGGCGCCCGGCGTATCAAGAGTGGTGCGGTTGCCGGGAATCGCACCCGGACGTGCTCCTTGGCAAGGAGCCATTCTGCTGTTAAATCACAACCGCGAAATTAAGAGGGCCGGAAGCGTCATTGCGCCTCCGGCCCGTGCCATTTCAATAAAGAACAAACACCTCTTGGTGATCTATGCGACCCCAACCCGCGGTTTCACGGCGGCTGTTTCGGTGTTTATGGGCACACCTCCTGCGAAGCCCTTAATATGTAAAAGCGTTTCAAACCATCTCGGCGCGCTTATCAGCAACCGGTGGGCAGACCCCACCGGTGAGGCATTTTGCAGCCTCGGCACCATTTTTGATTTTGTGCTGACAGACATCATCAAGACGTCGTTGTAATTCTGTTCACAGTCCGTTCACCTTTCGCTCCGCCATTCACTGTTCGTTTCAGGGAAATAAAAAACCCTGCTTACACGGGGTAAGCAGGGTAGGGAAAAACCTTTTCGATTCTTTACCTGCTTACCTCCGGGGTATCCAAAATGCTTTCGGGGTTATACCCACGATGCGACTTGGATAGACCAAGGTTAAACACACAACCTTGGCTTAACCGGCTATGACGTGTCGCTTTCGCGACCGCCAGCGTCGGCCAATTCATGGCTGATATGTTCATGCAAGTATTCATCGAACGTGATAAGACGTTACCAAAGATCAATGGTTACAGTCCACTTATACTTTTGGGGGTGGTGTTATCTTAAATCCAGATATCAGGATATATGGATAAATTGCTTTCATCCTATGATTCCAGGCTTCGTGGCTGGCTTTTACCACCACGGGGATTTCAAGCACACCAAAGGTTTGAGCTTCGGTGCGCGCAAATTGCAGCCACCTGGCCTTGCAAAGATCACGGGAGGGCGAGGTGCAAGATCTATCCACTCCGCCGCATCCGGGACCCGAACGGCTGGCATGGAATCTCGATCACCTTCAGCCTTAAGGAGGTCAGAGCAGATCCAGTCCCTTGAGCTCGAATTTGATTCGTTCCCGGCGCTGATCCTCCGGCTGCCGGATGAGTAAGACCAGCGACGTCGGCGAAGAGGCCTCTTCATTGCCAAAACTGTACCCTTGAATGGTCACTGTGCGGGTAAATTCACTGCCTTTGGTGGCGGAATTTTGGTCGAACGAGTTGCTGGAAAAGCCGTCATTGCCTGGAATTTTTGCCTGAATTTCCAGCCCGCGCACCGCGCGCGGCCCCTGCAGTCGGACTTGAATTTTAATCTGGTTGTTCTTGTTTGAAAATTTGGTGATGGTCAGTTTTGCACCCGGCAGCAAGGTGGCCAGATCCACTTGATTCGTGGCATTTTCCTGCAGATTGGTCAGGGTCATCTCCTTCCAGAGGCCAATAGTGATGGCCTCGGCTTCGACCGCGACCTCGTCCAGGGACTGGGCATCGGGTGCCGGCAATTGCAGACGAATTTGAACTTGCATGGCACTGGCGTCCTGCGAACCGCCGGAATAAATTTCCGTCTCGCTGGATTCATCGTCCTCGTTCTGCGCGACCACCGAACGGCCTTTGTCGTCCACGGCCGTGAGGACCCGCAGGTTGCTGACGGATTTCAGAGTGCGTCCCTTGGGCGCAAACAGCTTGACGTTGACGACCGTGCCCGTCTGGCTGCCAAATGAAGCATGGTTGTTTTCGAAATAATCTTTGCCGTCGGCAAAAACATGGAGGGTGGTGGTGGTCAGGCTTTGGGCTTCGGCCACAAAACCAGGTCCGGCCTCGGTGAGGGGCAGGTCATCCGTCGCGACGCCGGGCTGCCGTCGGGAGCGCTGGAGTTTTTTTGATTCCATCGGCTGGCTCAGTTTAAATCCGGCCGACTCGGCGGTGATGACCGTGGGGGCCGTGTAAAGTTTCGCCAACTGGCTCAACGTTGCGTCCTCTTTGCCATCCACCACCAGCCACGTGGCATTGGTTTGCATGGCTGGAAGGCCGCTGGTAATCACCGGGCCGGGAAAAATCAGCGTGAAGTCCAATTTCGCGCCTGACAGCTTCCACTGCGCGTTGAGGTTTTTTAGGTAGTGTTCCATATTGCGTTGCGGCGTGAGCGTCACCCGCAATTGCCCGTTGGTATCCGTTTCAAAGCGAGCATTTTCAAAGGCCACGCCGCCCTGATACCAAATGGCGTAGCCGTCCTTCAGCATTTCGTCAAGGGAGGCAAACGAACGTGTGGTGATGATGCTGACGATGTCCTGATGCATTTCCACGGTGAACTTTTGGCTGCCCTCCGCCCCGCTGTTCTCCATCTGCCGGTCCATCATCTCGGTGAGCTTTTTAATGAGTTCCTCGTCGGTGAAGGGCTTGGGCTCGGTGGTCGCATTCGTTGAGGATAATTCCGCCTCAGGAGACTCCTCATCCTGCTCTGCCGATCTTTGCTGCCAGCGTTCCATGGCGCGGGCCTGCTGTTCGGCGCTGGTGCGCGATTCATCGGTCTGGGAAGTGAAGGAACTGCTACCGTCGGCTTTGATGGTCAACACGGAATGCTGAGTCACGGCGCCTTGCAAGAACCCGCTGCCGGCCAGACCATAACTTCGCATTGAAGCGAGGCTGGCCCCGGGCATCATCACCGCACCAGCGGCGAGCGCCAGCGTCCATCGAATAAATGATTTCATGTCAAAATTGGTTTTGGAGTTTTATTTGGCGAGGGATACGTGTTCCAACAAAAATGGCACTTGGACCGTCGTGCCGCCGCCGCTGGCCCGCAAGGCGAGCGATAACGGCGGCTCTGGCTTGCCGGCCACCAGTAGCTGGCACATGGTGGCATCGCCGGGGCCAAAGTCCTGCTGTTGCAAAAATGTTGGCCAGGGCTTGCCGGCGCTGACGTATATCTGCACATCGGTCAGCGCGACTTGTTTGCCGGCTACCTGCAACGTCAACATGGTCATGCCGGCTTGAGCCATCCCCATTTGCACGGACAGCGTCAGGCCGAGGCTGGCGAGTTGGACGCTGCTTAGCGGCTTTTTCCCGTCGTCAAACGACACTCCGCCGCGCATCATTTTTGAAGCATCGGCAATCCACTTGGCGGGGATGGCGTTGGTCAGTTTGACCAGCTGGGAGTCACCCAGATATTGGAGGCTGACGGAGCCTTTGATCCGGGCGATCTCGTTAATCTTCCAATCCGGCGGGCGGAAGCTGATGGTCATCACATGGCGCTGAACACGGTTGGTGGCACCGTCTTCATCCGCCTCACTTTCGCGGGAAGAATACCTGCGGAGGACGGACGAAGAATCACCTTCCTCACTGGCTTTGAGGTTGTTTCCCTTGGCATCCACCACCTCATCCAACTGTGGATCGCCCCACTTGAGCGGGGCCAATTCCTGCGGAATGAGGATGGCACCCACCAGCTGAGCCGAGCTCTCCTGCATGCCGCCAGATCCACTCAAGTCCAATGATCGGGTGACGGACAACCCAAACGGAACGAATTTGGCAGCGGCGGAAATCCGGTTGGTATCCACATTGGCGCCCGCTTCTAGGCCCGCAGCGGCAGCCAGTTCGGCAAAGGGCAGCAGTCCCAAGCGCACGGGGGCAGCCGGCGACATTTTCACTCCTGTCGCCGGACAGCTTGCCTCCGAGACCACTGCCAGCTTCCGGGCAAAATCCTCGGCGTCCTTGCACTGGGCCCGCTCCACGATCCAACTGGCGGTTTTCCCGGTTTGATTGCCATTGGCTTTGGCAATTTCGTTGGGCAGCGTCACCTGGAATTCGGCCCGCATCTCGCCGCTGTTCTTTTGCAGGTCAGCCATGCCTGGCAGATCCATGCCCATACCGGCAGGATCTTTGATTTCAGCAAATCGGGCGGTGGCTTCCATCCCAGTGACGCCCTTGACCACCAAAAAGCCATCCGCAATGCTCACGGACAGCTGGTGAGCGCGGCCATAAGAGCTGGCCAGCAGCACGTTGATATCCTTGAACTCGGCTTCGGTAATGGTCGTGATTTCGCCATTATCCGCCTTGGACTGCTTTACGGTGACCGTGAAATCCTTGGCGGGGAAAAACTTCCGGGCCTCGCTTTCGCTGGTGGGCGGATAAATAATGGTGCTCCCGCCCAGCTGTCCTGACATGCCTTCGGTCAATTCGGGGGGAACGCTGGTTTGCGTTTCGATTCGCACTTTGCCCGAGCCATCGGCATTGAGCGTCAGTTCATCCTTATTTTTAATGCAGCCACAGAGGGACACGAGCAGCAGGCCGAGCATCATTTGTTTCCACATAAATTGTCCTTTCATACTAATCGATCATGTTCCGGGAGCCGCTGGCGCCCCTGATTTTCTTGTTGATTATCAGCCGCAATTGGCGGACCTCCGGTCCCGCCATGCCTTTCATCGCCTGCAATACTTTGCGCAGCTCGGACTCCTCCTGCCGGCTCGCCGCGATCTGGCGCAAAAATGGCAGATATTTCACATCGTGACTGAGGGCGATCCCCGTCAAAACCGCTTCGGTCGCACTTTCGCCTGGCTCCTTTTCGGCCGGCTGCGCCGCCAGTTGGGCTACCAGCCGGTCCACGCCGTCAAATTCGCCGTATTGCGCCAACAGCACGGCAAAAGTTGCCACCGACTCCGCCGTCGAGTTGGTTAGCCATGCTTTGGCGGCCTGCAATTGAGCGGGCTTGGCGGCCAAGGTCATCAACGGACGTTCGTCGCTCTGCCGGGAGGACATGCTGCGCCCGCCGCGCGAGGTCTCAAATTCAAAATAATCGAATTCACCCTCCAAACCGGCGGCTTGCCGAACTTCGGGTTCGAGCAAGGAGGCGGCTGCCGCCACTGCCACCGTCAAATTGGTGTCTGTCAACAGCGGGGCCAGCTGCTGTTCCAAGGTTGGCCGGTCTTTGGTTTGACGGGCGATCGCCTTGATGGCTGAGGCCCGCACCCAGGGCGAAAGATCAGCGATTGCGCGCGTAAAGGCGGGCGTGCTCCCGGCGGAATCCGCCCGCAAGCCCAAGGAAAAAACCGCCGCCGCCCGCCAGGCCGCGTTAGTCGAATCCAACAGCGCTAGCGCCACGGCTTTCGTGCGCGGGTTTTCATGCCACAAGGACCATTTTGGACGCGAATCAAAGTCGTAGTCATACCCGGCCAAGAGCTCTAGCGCGCCCGTCAAACTGGCACCCTCCGCCGGCTCCAAGGCGGCTTTGAAGCGGGCCGGTTCCAGCAAATAATCCAACACTTCCGCTTTGCTGCGTCCGCTCTGGCTAACGGCCTGGGCGAACAGGGAAGGCGAGGCGGCCAATTTGTCCAGCACCTGACGTCCCTCGGAGAGGGACAATTTTTGGACCACCAGTCCAATGGCGTACACCTTCAGTTCAATCTGCGACCGGGTTTGCCCGGACAATTCGTTTGTTTTGTCGAGTGCCCTCAGGAGCAGCGGCAAATCGGTTTTGCCATCGCCGGTCACAAACAGCGCCGCCGCCAGGCACAGGTCGGAGGCCGGTTCCTCGTGTTGCAACATGGCGGCATGCCATCCGGCAATTTTCGCGGCAGTGGCGGCCGGTTTGTTGGTTTTGGCCGGCGCAGCAGTGGCCGAGACCGGGAATTCGAAGGCCGTGCTCTTGGACTCGTTCAGCTCCAGATCCAAGAGGCGTAGCACCACAGCCGCCGCGGCCAGGCGCGTTTCCCGGTCCTCATCCGCGAGCAATTGTCCAACCAGTTCCACCCCCAGTTTCAATGGCTGCTGCCCCAAAGCTTCCGCCGCACTGCGCCGCAATCTTGGATCGGCTGCGGTGATTGCCTGCATCAACAACGGTTTCCATTCCCCCGCAGATTTGGACTCATGAGAGCCGCCCCTTTTCACCAACGCGTTAAGGACGGCGATCCGCTCAGAAACGGTTCCAGAATTAAACAGATCGGTAACGGTTTTAACTGTTTCCTCCGCCGGGGAGCGTAGCAGCATCTCCACGGCGTCGCCTTGCAGGCTGGGCAGGCGCTTGCTTAAGGCAACCAGTTGTCCGGATTCGGGCGTGGCGTTCAGATTGCCCAAGGCGGTCAAGGCACTTTTTACAACAAAACCATCCGGGTCGGCCAGCAATGGCTTCAAATCATCCGCCAGCGTCGTGAGACTTAATTTGCCGATGATTTCCGCCGCCGCCGCACGGACCCGCCAGCGGGGATCCGTCAGGCAGGATTTTAAACCGGCGACGATTTCTTCGGGGGTCTTTTCCCTGGCGGACCGGTAGGATTCGCGAGCTTGCGTTTCTTCCAAGGCCGACAGTGCGGTACAGGCAACCACTTCGTTCGGATCGTTGATGACGGTCAATAGAGGTTTGACGGCAGCGGCATTTTTCGTGTGCCCGAGCGCCTGGGCCGCAGTTATCCGCACGTTGTTGTCGGCCACCTGAAGGAGCGCGGCCAGCGCGGGAATGGCCTCATTTCCACCAAGGCCAGCCAAGGCGCGGACAGCGCTTTCCACCACCAAGGGGTCGGTATCACTTGCCAGTTCGGTCAAGGGGCCGAGCGCCTCGCGCCCGAGGTTCCCCAGGCGTTCTGCGGCCGCCTGCCGCTCCGAACTTTTTCCCCGGGCGAGCGCGTTGCGGGCTCCCCCACTGCGTTCGGCGAGAGCATCGGGCAGGAGGATGGTCCAGCGCACATCTTCCAGCAGGCCCAGCGCCCGCTGATCACCCGTTCCCGCCGCCCGCTTGATGGCTTCGCGCACTGCGGGCAGGGCTTCCGGTCCCCGGCTGGCGAGCGTGGTCATGGCGGCGGTGCGCCGCATCGGATCGTCGCTCCGCAGTTGTTCCAGAGCTTCCTTGATGGAATTATTGGCGAAGGCCGCGACCGGAGGAGGCGAGCCCAATTCAGGGAGTTTGCCGGTTTCGGCCCACCACTTGCGCAAAACCACCACGGTGTTGCTCAATTCAAACGGCGACTGCCAGGGATCCGCCGGGGTCAGACCGGGTGCCAGACGCAGCAGCAGTTCGTTGGCGGCGATCCGCTCGCCGAGATAAGGGTGGCCCACAGCTTCAATGAGCAGCGGCACCGCAGGCTCCCGCTGGGCCAGCAGGATTTTAGCGGCGCTTTCGCGGTCGGCCGGATCGGGTTCGCCGAGCAGCTCCACCAACCGTTGAAGATCATTTGTGCCGAGCCGGTCCGCTGCCGCCTTTTGGACGAATATCTCCAGTTGCGATCCCGGCACGGTGCCCTCCCATTGGCCGGCCGCCGCTCGGCGACGGCCTTCCTGAAGCCACCCCAGCAACGTGCCGATTTCCTGGAAGCCAGTTTGCCGCGCGATGATTTTCCCGTCGGCCGTCAACAAAACAATGGTGGGAACGGCTTCGACGGCAAAGCTGTGAGCCATTTTTTGATTGGCATCAATGTCGATTTCCACGAAGTGCAAGGCACTTTCCTGCCGGGAAAATTCCGGTGCGGACAGGGTTTTGCTTTTGAGCAGCTTGCAGGGGCCGCACCATTCGGCACCAAAAATCAGCAGCACCAGCGACTGGTCGGCCGCGGCCGCGGCCGTAGCGGATTGAAGCGATGAATGCAGGGTCGGCGGAATAGCCACCGGTTCGGCTGCCGCCGCCGTAAACAAGCGTGCTGCCAGCAGCGCCGCGATAATATGGCGCGTGGCCAACCAGGCCCGCCGGGGCCGCAAGACGCAGCCTGCAAAACTAATCAGGGTCGTACTCATTGCAAAAGGGCATACGCGAGCACGTTCGCATTTACCTTCTGGCTGTTTTTGATCTCATTGCCGCCGCAACAACAGCATCCGTGCATGGTGCCGGTGTCGTTGAGGCCGTCAGGCGAAAAGATGAGCACAATTTTGCTGCCCAGGGTAAGCCCGTTCAATTTGGCTTCACCGCCGTGGCTCATATCCAGGCGCTGGACGTCAAAGATCGTGCGAAAAACGGGGTGATCCATCGGCACCTCAGTCATTTTTAACTCGGGGAAAATCGCTGTTATTTCACGGGTGAAGGAGTCGCTCCACTCCTTGCTGCTGCAGCCAGCGCTGGCCAGCAGGAAGCCGCCTTTTTCCAGGTACAGCTTCAAGTTTTTCCGCTCCTCCTCGGTGAGGGTGAAGGCGCCTTCACCCGTGATGACGGCAAAGGGAAAACGGAACACTTCCTTTTCAGCCAGCTTCACCGGCTTGAATTTTCGCGAGGTCTTGATGCTGGTTTCGCTGGCGACGGTGGACAGGAATTCCTCGCTGAAACACACCGAGCTCTTGGTGCCGGCATAAATGAGGTTGGCACATTCCACCGTTTCGCCTGTGGAGTCGTTAGCCGAACGGGCCGGCAGTGCTGGCAGCAGCAAAAGCGCGATGATTGCGGTGGCTTGAAACAGTTTCATCATTTCTCTCCATCCTTTCCAGTTTCCGCCATCACGCGAAAATATTCCCCAACCAGCTCGCGGTAACGGAGCGGAAATTTAACCTCGGGCTGCAGGCGCACATGACCGTGCGTTTCCGCCGATGAAACAGCTTCATCCGGGGCATTGCCCGTAATTGTGGCCGTGGCTTGCCCGGTCGTGCCGCCGGCATCACCATTCCCGCCCGCCTGCTCGCCGGCGAGCTCGACATTTGGTCCATAGAGCGCGACATCCTCATTGAATAAGCCGTAGCCGTCGCGGCCGCCTTGGCCATTGCCTGTGTTCAGCGCGGCCATGATTTGCTGCAAGGTATCGCCCAGGCCGGGCGCTGATAACTTGGGCTTAAAGTGAGCGGTCAGGCATTGTTGGGCTTTGCCCGCGACTCCGTTGCAGCGGCTGATGAGCTTGTCCATTTCATCCGCGGCCTGTTGGGCAAGTTGACGGGCGGTCATCGTATCCGCCTCTTCCATGGTTTTGGCCGCGCCGGCCTGATACTCTTCAATTTTTGCATCTGCCACGGCTTTGAGAAACGTGTTCACGTCCTCGCGGAGCGGGTCAAACTGCGTGTCGGCCGGCACCTTCGCCAACAATTCCGGTAACTGGCCGAGCAATTCGTGCAAGGCGTCACCAAGGCGGCGTTGCTGGCGGGCCAGTTCCTGCACCTCGCTTTGTTCAAGGTGGGTCATGGCATTGGTTTTGTCGGCGAACCGCCGGAGCATCTGCGCCAGCGTCGCCTGTTCTCCCGCGAGTTTGACGAAGGTGTCCGCCCGCGAGACCAAGTGCACCACGGTCGTGATTTGTTGCGCCGGCTGCTCCACCCGGTCTTCCTGGGTTTGCGCGAGCTCACTCAGCAACTCGCTGAGTTCTTTCAAATGTTTGGCGTCGAGGGTGCCACCGCCAAGCGCCGCTTTCAATTTTCCAGCTGCCTCCCCAACTTTCGCACGCTGTGCGTCCAGCGTGGCGCGGAACGAATTTTCCACGTCGAACATCATTGGATCCTGCAGCAACTTGGCGAGCGCCTCATCGTATTTGGCCAGTTGTTTGGCTAACTCTTCCGCTTCGGCGCGGGCGGCAGGACTGGCGCCATCGGCTTGGGCAGCCAGGGTGCGCGAATGTTCCGCCAGGCGGCGCAGCCAGGCGTCCAGTTTGAGATACGGTTCAAAGAGCGCCTTGCGGGCGGCGGCCTGCCGTAACACCGACTCGTATTGTTCCTGCGAAATAATTTGCAGGCGGTAGGGGCGGCTGAAGGTGATATTGGGCCCTTTGGGGTAATTGTCAGCAGCTTCAAAGTAATAGTCGATCACATCGCCGGGCCGCACCCCGAGTTGGTCCAATTCAAACGCCCCGGTCGCCTCCACTGACTGCGGCCCGTTCTTGAGCGTCAGCTTAAAATTGAACGGGCGTTCCACGGAATGATTGAGGCCGCGCAGCCAAACCACCCGCGCCACCGCATAGTCATCCACCGCCTGCACACGTACCGGCACGCGGATATGGGGCGTCGCAACGGCGTCACGGCCCGGTTCCGGCACAAACAATCGCGGGGGGCGGTCAGGTAAAATATTGAACCGGCCGCGCTTCGGATCGGCGCTGTCCAAGTTCCCGATATCGCATACGGACAGTGCGAACACCACCGGCTCAGTCAACGTGAACGCGCCGGTGACCACATTGGGTATTTCGGGTTGCAACAACACCTGAACCGGTTGCCCCCCCAGCACCGGTGTCAGAGCAAGCGCGCCTGACTTTAGCGGCCGGTTGCTCGCCACCCGGTAGCGAATTCGCGTGCCTTCCGGCAGGGCTTGGGCTTCTTCCCCCAGTTTCCCGGTATGGGGTGGCTTGCCGGTGTAGTCGGGAAAGGTCGTGGTGACTTCAACCAGTGTGATCTGCGGAGTATACCGGATGATAAGCGGAAAGCGCGGGCTGCGCGCCGTGCCATCTGTGGCAAAATACTCGGCGGGTTCGCGCAAGTTGGCGAGGGTCTGGAAAAACGATTTGTCCGGCGCCAAAAACATGATGGTGCGCATTTCGTTGGTGCCCGATTTCATCACCAGCCAGAGCTTTTCCACCGGCCGGCCGCTGGTCGTGGCCCGCACTTCAACCTGTCCACCGTAAATCACGTCCGCGCGATCCGCTGTCACCTGGATTTTCAAGCGGCTGTAGGGTGGGTGATCGCCATGAACATCCCACAAACGGGGCCAAACGGTGCGAACCAGATCCTGCCCGGCCACCAGCAAAACCAACCAGGACAGCAATACCAAACCGAGTAGCAGACACGTCCGTCGGAAGCTGCTCCGTATCACGGGCCAAGTGGCCAGTGTGACTGCGGCTTGGCGCCCGAGTTCAACCGCCTGTCGCCGGAAGAGCTCTTCCGCGCTGGAAGCACTGGTTTTTTGCGCGAGCTGAACCGCGTTGGTCAGCCGGTTGCCAAGGCTAAGGTCGGTCTGCTCAAACCGCCGGGCGAGGCGCGTTGGGGTAAGTTGTCGCCAGGCTCCAATCGCAGCGGCCAACAGGGCAAGCCCCGAACCCACCAGTAGCAGCGGAACGGCGGCGCGCAGGGTTTCGGGCAAATCCAAGGCGGCATCGGCAAGCACCATCCCGCCGGTCATCCCGCCGAGCGCGCCGAGTGTCAGGAGCAGAAATCGCAGCGCGAGCCAATACGCGAGGCGCGTTCGGAGGGGGTGGAGCACAGGCGTGTTCACAGCAAGCCCTCCCGCCGGCGCAGCCACCATTCGGTGCCCAGAAGTCCGAAAATTCCCAGCATCAACCACCAGCGGTCCCACACGGACCGGCGCTGGTGCGAAAGTTCGCGCGCGGCTTCCCGGTGCTGCACGATTTCCGGCAGGCGCGCCACGTCGTCCGCCTTAAGAACCGCGCCGCCCGAAACTTCGGCGAGCTGGCGCATGGTTTCCGGGTCGGCGCTGAGTTCACGCTTTTCCATCGAAGCGCTCACGACTTCGATGCTTTGCGACAGCTCGGTCGGTTGGCCGACGTTGCTCTTTAAGGTGACCGAATAGGTTCCCGGGTCAAACGGCCCGGCCTCGGCAACGAAAGAGTCGCCGCGCGCGCGCGGGGCAACTTCGGTGGCCTTGCCATGGCCGCTGATGATCAGGCGCGGCTGGTAAATCGAGCGGTCGAGATTGCGGGTCGAAATGAGGAATTGCATCGGCTGCTCACTGTTGTAATAACGGCGGGAACTGGTCAGCGCGACGTCCGATCCGGGCAGAAAATTGCTTCCACCCAACAGCCATTGAAGCAGCGAAACCCAGAAGCGTTGATAGGCGATTTCACTTTCTTCCTGGCCCGTCTCGCGAAACGCCCAACGCCATAATCCGCTGGCGTTCAAACTGATGGTGCGGCCCTGGCCATAGCGTTGGTAGGCTATGAGTACCGGGCCATCCTGCCGGCCCGAATTGGCCAGCACCACCGCCAGCGGTTTTTCACCCAAGGTGACACTGGCTTGGTCCAGCGCCGGCAGCCGATCCGTAAGTTCTTCGAGCGTCCCCGCCGTGCCCAGATCAAAGATGGGATTTTCCCGGGCGGCTTCGGTAGGTTGCAGCTTGATGCCGGAAACGACGCCGTCCCCCCAAGCCAACGGCTCCAGTTTTGCCAGCGCCGGAAACCGCCCGCCGTAGGATTTGCCCCGCGCGAAGACCAGGCTGCCGCCGCGCTTCGTCAGATATTCCGTCAGCAGTGTCTCGGTATGATTGTCGAAGAAGGTTTCCGACTCCCGGCCCAGAATGATGACATCAAAGGCGTTCATGGCAGCGGTCGTGCGCGGAAAAAGATCCTGTTCCGTGCGCGACTCGGTGCCAGCGGTCGACACGACGGCCACATATCGGGTCGCATTCAGCCGATAGACTGCCGTTAAGTCCACATTGGGGTTGCGCTTGAGCGACTGCACGAGAAATTTCGAGTCCCAGTAAGGCTGGCCTTCCACAATCAGAACCCGCACTTTGTGTCCCACGGAGCGCAAAAACACCGCGTGTTCATTGTTGGCCGTGTCGGCCTCATCCAACTCGGGGGGGACGCGAAAAACGTAACGCTCTTCCCCATGGTCCGGTGCTTTCACGCGCATGAAGATGCGCGTGCTGCCATTGGTGCCGGGCAGGCATTCCTTGGACTCAACCACTTTTTCGCCTTGCAGCAGCTCCACCTTGAAGCTGCGGTTCGGGTAACCGTCGGCATGCAGGGTGGCGGTCAAGTCGACGGTATCGCCGCTGAACGCCAGCGCCTCGGCTGCAGCGGCTTCAAACCACAAATCATGCCGCGGCACGGGGCCGCCAACGGTCCACGTCCAGAGCGGCACCGAGCGGGCCAGGGCCAGTTGCGCCGCCTCAAGCGTGTCTGGGGCGGTGGCCCGCCCATCCGAAATGAGCAGCACGCCCGCCTGGGCTTTGCTGTCGCCCAGCTCGGAGACCACGCCCATCAGCGACTTGCCAATTTCACTGGCCTCGCCGCTGGGCGGGGTGCCGGCCAGCGCGGCTAATTCAGCCGGCCGCACGGTCCGGTCAAATTGGCGGATATCCAAGGCGAATTCATGGTTCAGCCTGGCCAGCGTGGCGGGATGGCTCAATGTTCGCATGGCGGTGGTGAAGCGCGATTCAGCGCCGGCATCACGGGTGGCCATGCTGGCGGACGCATCGACCAACACCACTAGCTTCGGCTTTTCCGACCGGTCCCGCGGCAATATCAGCTGCGGATTGAGCAGGATGCCCAGCAGCAGCATGACGAGCAGTGCCCGCACCGCAAGCGGGGCGCCACCGCGCCGTTCGCGCCACCAACGCAACACGGCCAGCGCCAGCAACACCAACGTCACCGCGGCGATGACGCGCGTGCTCCACGGCGGCAAATACACCCAGTTCATCGCGGCGCCTCCCCATCCGTTTGAATCGGCGCCGGCGCGCGTTTTGAACTTCGCCACCCGGCCAGCAGCAGCATTTCAAGTCCCAGCAACACGACGGCGGCGGCGGCAAACTGGGGCCAGAGCTGGCGGATCTGGCTGGTGAGGGCCAAATCTTCTTCTCCGTGCAGGATCGTCACGGCTGAGGCGGTGCCGCTTTTCAAGTTTTCCAAGGCCAGCGGTCGGGTGTCGCTTTCACGCGGGTCAACATTCACCACCGCGCAAGCCACCACCACGTCCGCTTGTTTGAACGCATACGCGCCGGGAATTTTTGCGGCCGGGAGTGCCAGGCGCGTGTTGCGTCCGCTGGTGACCACGCGTGCGTCAACCTTGCGCCCCTCGGGATCAGCGACCGTCACGGCGCCTTCACCGCTGGTGGGCACATCCATCATCCAAGCCGCCCCGGGCATGGTGGCGCGTTCGGCCGGATCGTGGCGCAGCAGGCGGAGCAATTCATGCAACATGGCCGGGAAAATAGGACTGCCCACAAAATCCCCACCCTCGGGCGACAATGGCAGGTTTGCCAGCACCATGGAACCTTGTCCCGCCGCGCTCAGCGTCAAGGCCGCCGAACCATCGGGATAGACCAGCAGCACGTCGCCGGCTCGATGGTCGAGCAGCCGCGTTTGATAGTGGCGGTGAAAGCGCACCCCGGCAAAATCCCCGGCATCCAGGTCCGTAAAAAGTTGGTGCGAACCCAGCGTCACGGAATCGCCGCGCTCGGATTCTACGACCCGTTGTAGCTGAAACGGTGGCGTGAGCGCGGAAATCATCAGCGTCGGCGCGGTCGGCCCATCAAGAAACGTGATCAGTCGCGCGCCCTCTTGAACCCGGCGGGTGATAATTTCAAGCCCTTCGCCAGTCAGGGTGGCCGGAGCGGCGAGGACAAAAACCTCCGCCGTCTCCAGGATGCCGCGATCCAGGTCCTGACTGCGGCGGCGCACCAATTTGAGCCCGGGCGCAGCTTGCGGCGATGGCACCAGGGCATGCTCCACATAAAAGGCCGCGCTGTGCCAGTCCGTTTCCTCCGCATCGCTGACCAGCAAAATCTCCAGTGACGGGCCAACATTGGCCGCCAGATACCGGGTATTGTCCTCGGGCAGGTCGTCCGGGGGCAGCGAGACTTTGCCGGCAAATGAACCCGCATGTGAAAAGGAAAGATTGAATCTGGCATCCGCCGAGCCGAAGGGGGCGATGGTCACCCGGGCTTCCTGGGTGAACTCACCCAGTTCCAACCGGACGATTTCCTCGCGCGGGCGCGGTGTGCAGTTGAGCACCGTGCAGGCCACTTCCACCGGTTCTCCGATTACCGGCGAAGCCGGAATCAGCTGCGCGGCGGTGATGCCGACATTGTCCACGGCCTGCGACGTCACCGGACGCAACCGGCAGAAAATGCCACCCGGCAACTCGCCAATTCCCTCCCAGTTGGATTTCTGAAAATCACTAAAAATGTAAAGCGTCCCCGCGGCACCCAGCATTTTTTTTGCGAGCGCCAGCGCGGCAGCGGGAGCGCCGATTTCATAGGTGGGCCTGGCGTTTACCAATTCGTCATGCAGGGCGGGAATGTTTCCCGACAGGGCGGGCAACAGCGAACATGGCCGAGCGCCAGCCAGGATCACCGCCGCCTCAGTGCCAGCGGGCAGGCCGCGCAGTACCTCGGCCGCCTCGGCCTGCGCGCGGGCAAAAAGCGGCACGCCTTGATGAACTGCGCGCATGGAAAGCGAGGCGTCAATTAACAGCACGACGCGCTTCTCCGCTTGGGGGTTCGCCACGGCGCCCCGGGGTTTTAACAACGGGTGGGCAAACATGAAAACCAACGCCAGGATCAGGAGACAGCGGATACTCAGCAGGAGAATGGTGCGCAGTCGGTGGATGGCTTGCTGGCCGGCGCACGCCTCCACCAGAAATTTATACGGAGGAAATGCGATGCGCTGCGGACGGGCACGGGTGAGGTAGTGAATCAGCAGCGGCAGGCCCACGGCCGTCAAGCCTGCGAGCAGCCAGGGGTTGGAGAAGGCCAGCCAGCTCATCGTCCATTCTCCCGCGCCAGGAAACAGCGCCGCAAAAACCCATAAACGTCATCGGCAGTATTGGCCAAAAACCAGTCGCAGCCTCGCGCCCGGCAGTTGGCTTTGATTTCGGAAAGAAACGCCTCAAACCGCCGGCGATAGAGCGTTCGGGCGGCCTCGGGTTCGGTGTTGAAGCTGCCCGGGCCTTCGGTTTCCAAAAAACGCGCCGCGGCAAGGTCGGGTAGTTCGAGTTCCTCCGGATGTACCACCTGAAAGCACATCACATCAAATCGGGAACGGCGGAACAAATCGATGGCTTTCCAAAAATGTGCATCGGTGTCGAGAAAATCGCTCAGCACGATGAGCACTCCGCGACGTTTGGTTTGGCCGAAAATTTGTTCCAGGCAGCTGCCGAGATCGGTGCGGCCTTCCGCCCGGGCGAGTCCCAGGGAGTCGAGTACGCGATGCAGCTGCGCCCAGGAAGCTGCGGCGGGCAGATGCTTATGCAGTTGGCTGTCCACCAGCGACAGCCCCAGCTCATCGCCGTCACGCAGGACAAGGTAACTGATCGCCGCCGCCAGGCGGGCGGCATATTCCAGCTTTGACGGGGTGCGGATTACCGCCCCGGCAAACTCCATCGAGGCACTTTTATCCACCACCTGATAGGTCAGGAGATTCCGCTCCGCATCATACAAACGTAAATAATGGCGATCCGTCCGTGCAAAAACCTTCCAGTCGACCTGACGGATGTCATCCCCCGGCGAATATTCGCGGTAATCGGCAAACTCCACGGCGGTGCCCCGGAAATGCGATTTGTGCGGGCCGGCAAAGGTGCCTTCCGCTTCGCCGCGCGGACGCAAGCGCACGCTGCGCAATGCTTCCATGGCAGCCAGATCGAGGAAAGGATGTTGCGGGGTGGCCACAAACGGGCTTGCCGGTCAGCGGGCTGCCGCAGGTTCGCGGATGGTTTCGAGCAAATGCTTGATGATGGCCTCGGCTTCGATGCCTTCCCCCAGCGCATTGTAATTGGGAATGATGCGGTGGCGCAAAACCGGCACCGCCATGCGCCGGAGGTCGCTGGCTTCTGGCGTCGGCCGGCCGTCCAGCAGCGCACTCGCCTTGGCGGCTGTGACCAGGTGTTGCGTGGCTCTTGGCCCTGCACCCCAAGACACATACCGGCGGATGTAGTCGTCGGCGCCGGCAGCTTTTGGGCGGCTGGCATTGGTCAGTGCCACCGCATACTCCAACACGTGTTGCGACACGGGAATCTGGTCCACCAGGTCGATAAACGTGCAAAACTCTTCCTTTCGGGCGAGCGGCTTGAAGGTGTCCCATTTGGCTCGGATGGAGCGCGCGGCAATTTTGACCTCGTCAGCGATCGAGGGGTAATCCAAATGGATGCTCAACATGAACCGGTCCAGTTGCGCCTCTGGCAGGGGATAGGTGCCCTCCTGCTCAATGGGGTTTTGTGTGGCCACCACAATGAATGGCGGGGCCAGCGGGTAAGTTTTCCCGTTCACGGTTACCGCCAGTTCCTGCATCGCCTCCAGCAGCGCGGCCTGGGTTTTGGGCGGCGTGCGATTGATCTCGTCTGCCAGGATGAGATTTGCAAAAACCGGACCACGCTGGAAAACGAGCGATCGGCGCTGACCGTTTTCATCGACCTGCAAAATTTCTGTGCCAGTGATGTCGGCCGGCATGAGGTCGGGGGTGAATTGAATGCGGCGGAAATCCCAGCCCAATGAATCGGAAAGGGCTTTCACCATCATGGTCTTTGCCAGGCCAGGCACGCCCACCACCAGCATGTGGCCGCCGGAAATGAGGCCGGTGAGTAGCAGTCGTACCACCTCATTTTGGCCGATAAGTACCGTGCCAATTTGTGTTTGAAGCGACTGGCAACAGTCACGCAAACGGCCCAAATTTTCTTCCGCCGACTTCATTTCGCCATTCATAAATTAATGAGAATCCCCGCCCCAAGGACTTTAACATCTGCTACATAACGGCCTTTTCTTTTGGTGTCAATGTTCGAGTCCATTCATCAGCTGGCATACCTGTGCGTTTGGTTGGCGGCAAAATAATGGCGGCGAATAAAGGGGAAAAGAAATAGTTACCCAAGTGTCCGCGAACATATTGAATAACACCGGCAAAGAAGGTTGTGCCTCCGCATTCCGAGTTCCTCCGCATCTGCGGGCACTATTGGACAGCACTTCCTGCTGCCGCAAACACTAGTTTGCCTCAACCGGTGCCGCCCACGTCAAACTGGTTGACAGTTCGGTCCACCAGATCCAGTGCACCTTCGACTGACCGGCCTCATTCCTTTCCTCTTCTTCACCGCGGTGAACCAGAGAATCAAAGCCCAGCGACCTCCGTTTCGCCCTGCGACGGTCGTTGACGCTCAACCAAAACAAACCAGGCGACCATAAAACATAACATGAAACATCAATATCAAAATGATACCCCCACCAAAGACCAGGTCAATTTCACCAGCGACGACGGACTCGTTCAAGTCGTGACGAAAGTGGACGGAGCCTGGAGAAATCCACCGCACGATTACCCCATCGTCTGCCTGAGACTGCGTCCTAAGACGGGCCAGCGAGTCCAGTTCATCAAAGACGGTTCCGGCGGTCTGGACGTCTTGCTGCGCCACCCGGAAATCGCCGGCTTCCTGACCGCGCTAAATGTAGCCGACCCGAAATCGTGCTATCGCATTCCCAACATTCCGGCAAAACCGTCCAACCGAAAGGCTTACTGGGACAAAATTAGCCAGGAACGCTGGATAAATCGCCGGAAATGAAGCGCGGTGCACTCACAGGCTGGGGCGGTGATACCTGTCACCGTCCCCGGCCGGAACCGGGGTCAATAATTGTGCTTCCTGGCGGCAACCCTTCGCCTCTGACGGCCAATGCAAGCCATGTGCAGCGAGCTGTGAGAGCAAGATTTTCGAAAAGCCATTCTGTTCACTCGACAGGACACTCTTTTGAAACGGCGATGATTTTATTGACACTCACTTCAACATCATCCGAAAATGCTGTTCAATAAAGCCATGACTATGATCCCGAAAGACCCTTGCCATATCTTAGAGGCGTGCATGTTCGGCGAACTTGGCAATATTGCCGGAGGCGTCACTTACCAGGAACTGGTGGAACTGGATGATGGTTGGGGGACACCGGCGATCCATTATGTAGCAGAGCGTGGTCAATTGAACAAAATCACAGGCGGAGTAACGGCAAAGCAATTGGCCCAGGCAAATACTGAGGCCACCGGAAAAACCACGCTCCATTATGCGGCTGAATCCGGTTCACTAGATCAGATTGATGGCGGCGCAACAGCCGATGACTTGATTACTGCCAAGAATAAGAATGGTTACACAGCCTTGCATTCAGCCGTTCATTACGGCCACCTTGATCAAATTAAAGGTGGGGTCACCATCCAACAACTGATCAACGCCAAGGACAATGATGGGCAAAGCGCGATTCTAATCAACGCAGACTGGGTTGATCACGTGAAAGAGGATTTGAGCTTTGATCAACTCGCAGCCGTGAGTGACAGAGAAGGCAAGACTGTTATCCACCATCTTGCAAGCCGCGGTCAACTTGACAAAATCAGCGGCGGAGTGACTGTCCAACAGTTGGCTTCGCTGAGAGACAGTAACGGCACCACGGCCTTGGAGGATGCACTCGTCGATAACCCAAGTGTTCAAATTCCAGGTGGATTGCAACCTGGATTGCTTACCGGTGACGAGCTGAACCGCATGCTAGATGCCATTCTGACCAAGGAATACGTTGGAACCGAATGTCTTCAAAATGTGCAGGAACTTGTCAGGCTGGGAGCGGATAAGAACATCGCCCTAACCGCGTTAAGAGATGAGGCATCTTCCGCCCAAAGCTCGCATGAAATGGCTGATTGGCAGAAGGATAGGGTGCGGTTTCTGAGAGGGTTTGCTGAGGATTTAGGGTTCGATGTTAGTACGGCAATAGACCCGAAAATTACGGCGCAATTGATCTAAAGACCTTGTTGCAAGCATGATCGGACAAGAAATGCGGCAAATGCGAGTGCCCAATTGTCAGAAAAGCGGAATTCCCAGTAATCGTCCTTCCCGGGTCAGATTAGAAGCGTTGAACCCAATGCGGGATTATTTCGACCGAGAACGCGAGCAGTAACCACCAAGAAGCCCACGGTAGAGCCTGGTGCCCCCCAGCCGTTATAGGGGCTCTGAACTGGTTCCATGAGCAGGATCCAGCTGAGGTGATCCGCCTGACTGCCACCATCCGGAACCTCTGTCCCGCCTCCTCATGCCATGGAGGTACAGTAAAGCCATGGCAATGATTAGCGAAGGCAATTATACTCACGACCCGCACACGCGCGTTGTGAAAGTCTCATTGGGGCATGGACCCACCGGCGTCATCAGTGGGCTTGGACAAAAAATCCGGCTACCTGAACCCACGCGACCCGTTGAACGCGCTTCTTCCCCCAAAATGACGAATATAGGTACTGGCAAGGAACTGAAAACACTGTGCTGAAATTTGGAAAAATTGGAAAAAGTTCACTGGGCAACCGCAGCGGCAATGATTGCCGTTTGGGTGCGCTGCCTGTGTTTTTATGGCCTTGATTTTGGCTGCGGTTGTTTGGTCATAAACGGCAAGCAGCGACCAACCAGCTTGCAGGGTCTCGGCAAACTCGGTGCCGTCGATCGGATCAACGAACACCACCAAGTCCGCATCGGCTTCGCTGGCTCCAGTGGGAAACGTCTGAATGCCCAGTTCTTCGGAAAACACCGTGTAAGCCTTCACGCCCGGCAGCTTGGCGAACTTGAATTGCAAGGTTTCCAGAATGAGGGTCTCCGCCTCCAGATCAATGGCCTTGGTGGCATTCAACTCGGACTTCTCAAGGTGAGTGTTCTTCACCCGTCGCTTGATGGCTGGCAGGTTTTCCTCACGCATCCCTGCGCACATGATCCATCGTCTCCATGATGATCTGGCGGCAATAGCGGAGCACCAGCTGGTCAAGGGGGAGCTTTTCCATAAGTTGAGTAATCAAATGACAACTCACATTCCCTTCATTTTGTTCCGATATACGGTTCTTTGGGTCCCAATTTAACAACCGCACACCCAAATCGCGCCAGCATTGCGCTTAAACCGACGAACTGGTCAAAGTCTTTTTCCTTTTCACTTTCAGGAAGTTCAACCAAACCGACACGTTCCGGCCCTTCTGGATATAAGGCGGCGCGTTCTTCCTGGGTTAACTGCTTCCAGGGAAGCATTGCCGGATGGGTTTTGATGGGGTCTCCGACTTTCTCTTTTCCGTAACGCCAGCCACCGTTCAATTTATTCCGCAACCAGCGATCGTGTTCGAGTTCCCCCAATCGTTGAATGACTTCAGGCGGAAAATCTGTGGGTGCCAATCCTTCCCTTGCAGGCAAAATCGCGTATCCAACCGCTGCCAGCTTGGCTGGCAAAGCCCGCGCGGCGGCGATGTTGTCCGTTTTCAAATGTTCCGGCAGCTGATCGTAAGGAACCAGTGATTCGCTGATTTTCTTTTCTTCATCAGAAGGTTTCCCGTAGCGATAACCCCGTGCCGTGAGCTTGTTGAAATAATTCTGGTGCAAGGCTTGGGCCAAGTTTTCCATGCCGTCCATCTGCTCGACCAGGGCTTGAAATTCCAAGCCATCCACGTGCAGATTCAACTGGGCTAACGGCGGCAGGCACGAGCGTCCGAAATATGATTTTTTACCCAGCGCACTGGCAGCCAACAGCGATTCCATGGAGCGGGCACCATGTTTGAACGTGCTGACTTGCAGAAACGCCATCAATACGCCCTCGTCCATTTGCAGCCGGTTTCCCAGGAGCAATCCGGGATAGCCACGGGACAACATGGAGTGCAACAGGATGGCGCGGCGGATGACAAATCCTGCATCCAGCCCTGGGTTGGCATTGATTGGATTCGGTCCAAGGATGTTCAAAAAACCGCGAAGCCGACTGACGAAGTCCGGCCCTTTGGCATCCTTGAATTTCCCCGCATCATCCGGTTCACTGAATTGCTGGAAGGTGGAACGGGTGCCGCCGGCAAACACAAAGATCGCTCTGCCGATCGGGTGCGACATCTGTCCTTCCAGAAATGTGCCGTCTTGCATCGGCTCAAGGAAGTAGCGCAGCCAGCCCAAAGGTGCTTGCTGCAAGGAGGTGTCAAACTCGTCCCAGAAAACGACCGGTAATTTACCCGCCAATCCGATGTCCCGGACCTGATGAAAAGCGCCGATCAGTTCCTCCGGCGACCTGAACTGCGAAAGGTTGAAGGTTTTGATCTCTGCATTATGAGAGAGACTCCGTGCGATTTCCTTGACCCCGAAGGATTTCCCCGAACCCGGAGGACCAAACACCGCGAATGACACCGGCTTGCTATCTGCTTTGCTAATATATTCACGCAGCAGATTGCCCACCCCGCGGAAGCCTTCAATTTCTCGGCGATCAGCCGTTTCTAAATTCCCAATGGAAGCCATGGGAACATGGGCCAGCGCTTTTTTCGTCCCTTCCAGAACCACATTTCTTGCCAGGGCAAACAGATCCTCCTTGAGGAAACTCCAGCCCGGGTCGCCTGCAGCACCAGTGTTCACGCGGCTGGTGTTGTCAGAAATCTCACCGGTTACGAACACATCCTCTTCCCGTGCCGGCGCGTTTCCTTTCCATCCGTTGATGATTGCCGAGGAAACTTCGGCGAAAGGGAAGTGACGGCAATGGCTGGCTGTCGAGGGTTTCCCAACCGGCCCGTAACCGCTGCGGTGCAGGAGCCGCACGCCATGCAAAGCGGCGCGAACGGCCTGCTCCAGCTTTGGCTTGTCCGGCGCATCCACCAGCGCAAGGGCCAGCGCGGCACAATAGCATGAAGCACTGCCGATCACCTTGCCAGGAAATCCCTCTTCCCACTCCGATTCCATGTTTTTTGGGCTGAAGACCAGGCTGGCCCGGCCCTGATTTTTGCTTCCGGATTCAGGCGAATAAATAAAGGCCCCGGCTGCGTTCATCGTGACCACCACATGAGCGCATCTCCAACTGGTATGCTTGGCCAGGAGCGGCTGGCCAAAGAGCCGGTAGCGCAGTTCCCACAACAAATCCTGGGCGGTGCGCTCCCAGGAGATGCCGCGGCTCACTTGGATCTGGCTTTCCCGGAGACTGTTGGCAGTGACTTGGATGACCAAGCGCTCGGAATGTTTCTCCTGAAGGAGCAACCAAAGCGCCGACGACTTTTGGTGATTTTCCAACAAATCCAGCCGCGATATTTTCAGAAGAATCCATTGAGGTGGTGTTCCTCCGCGCAAACATGCAGGCCAGTTGGCCTCATTGTCGGCAAAGCCCAGATGGCCATCGTTCAAAACCACCACCGTTGGCGCTTCTGCGGTCAGGGGCAGCACCAAAGGCGCAGGCGAGACCGGGGGCTTCATACCCAGAAACTTTTCCACCCGCCACACCTTGTCTTTGCATTTTGCATCGTTCACGGTTCGGTGCGGGGACCACACTACAAAGTTTTGTCCCAAGGCTTCGCACACCGCTGAATCGGTTGAAATATCCGGCTTTAATACAGAGATCTGCCCGGCAGGGTTTGGCTCCAGGTTTTTCAGCGTGCAGTCAATCAATTCGCCCAGTAGATGGGTGCTGCCAGGATCTCGGCAAATGCCGGCTTGATCGGCATCATTCCAGTCGGTGTATTGAGATTGCGGAGCCGGCAGGCAGAACAGGTTGTTGTCCATGGTGATGTCGCCAGCGACGAGGATGGACTTTGGGTTTGAATTGCTCATACGAATTGGTAGTTGATGGAGTCTGATGGAGTCTCACCAGAATTTCCAGCCCTTCTTGCGCGGGAGTTTGGCTTGGAGTTGTGGGCGTAGCGGGGCGGTGAGGGTGGCGTGGCGTTGAGCAGCGCGGTGATGAGGTCGGGCGCGACGGTGTCAACTGGCTCGCCTTGCTGGAGGAGTTTTTCAAGATGGGTCTCGGCGGCTTCCCAGAGTCCACGCTTGAACGCTGTCCCCGCCGAGTCTCAAAGTTCGGGAACGAATCCCGCCATCGGGATTTCTGGGCTCACCCACCACCGTTCGCCTAGCCTCGCTTGAATAGTTTCTTCCAAAAGCTGGCTCTAGGCTCTGACTTTAGAGCGCATTTCTCAATTATGGCTGTCGCCCTAAACACCAACTCCACTTGATCCGGAGTTGAGTAAAGAATGAAATTACGGTAAGCCTCCACGGCCTCCTGCTCTCTTCCCGACTCCAGCAACGCGGCACCTTTGTTATACCAAGCTGAGGCATTTTTAGGGTTGATCGCAAGCAACCTAGTGTAGGAATCAATTGCTTCCACATCCTTGCCCAACTTGCTGAGGATCATACCCCTCGAGAACCAGGCGTTTTCATTCTTAGGATTGATCGCGATGGCCTTGTCGACATACGCGATGGCATCGTGGAACTCCTTCAGTCTATATGCGGCCACGCCTTTGGCGCCCCAAGCTTCATCGTCCCGAGGATTCAGCGCCAAGGCTCGGTCAAAACAGGTCAGTGCCTCTTCATCCTGGCCTTGTCTGCCCAGCTCGACGCCTTGCTGCAACCAACGATCAGATTCGCGATTCGGTGCGATCGCACGGTTGGGATGCTGCGTCTTTTCTAAATCGGCAATCATGCTCTTGATATGGGTTACGGCCGAGGCGCTCCCCGGGGAAGCCACTCTGATGAATTGGCGAAAAGCCTCAATGGACTCTTTCGTTTTGCCGGAATTCATCAGCACTTGGCCCTTCTTAAACCAAATGCCGTCGTTTGCCGGATTCATTTCGAGGATCAGCCCATAGCAAGTTGCGGCTTCCCCAAGCTCGCCCAATTGCTCATGGAGTAATCCTTTCGCAAACAGGGCATGTTCGTCCTTCGGATTCAACTCCAATGCCCGTTTGTAGCATATCTTTGCTTCTGAATGCCTGGACAGGCCTTGCAAGGCATGGCCTTTGTTCGCCCACGCCTGATGGTCCCTTGGGTTTATCGACAACGCCCGGTCGAAAAATGCCAAGGCGTCCTTGTGCCGATCCTGACGTCCAAACTCAACGCCAGCGCGCATAAAAGTGTCAAATTCGGAATTCTCATTCATAATTGCTCCTTTTGGTCATACTGGTTCATACGATTCTCAGAACGGCTTGCTTCCTTGTCCCTCAGGCGTTCCAAAAGCAGAATAATGCTGTCACTCAGGGGCAGTTCATTCAGCGTAGAGAACAGATAAGCTTCCTCTGCGAGGCTCAGCGCTTCGCGGATCTGACCATTTCTATTGCGGGCGACCGCTTGATTGTAAAGTGATGTGGCTAATTTCGCAGGATTCCCAAGCATCCTGCAAAGCCGCTCTTCTTCACGATAAAGCCTGATCGCTTCGGCCATTTGGCCTTGTGCGTAACGTATATTCGCCTGACCTCCTAAACTGGTAGCTAGACTATGTTTGTTGCCTAGTTCTCGACAGATCTTTTCCTTTTCGGATTGCAGGACCAAGGCCCGCTCGAAATCGCCGCGAATGGTGTGGATGACAGCCTGATTACCCAACGAAACCTGGATGCGATCCTTGGATTCCAACTTGCGGGAAATGCGCTCCTCTTCCTCATGAAGTCGCAAGGCCTCGTCGAGCTCACCAAAATCCTTCAGAAGCACCGCTTGGTTGCCCAGCGACCGGGCGATGCCATCCTCGTCTTTTAGTTTCCGAACGATCTGCATTTCCTCTTGATGCAGGGACATGGCCTCCCGCAGCATTCCCTGCGCTCGCAGAATCAATCCTTGATGCCCCAGCGCCAGTGCGACGCCGGCTCTGTTTCCAAACTTCTCGAAGGCTGACTTTGCTTCCCGAAGCAGGCTCAACGCCTCGTTGAGGCGTCCTTGACTTTGGTCGACCAACGCTAGGCTCAAGCGGACGGTCGTCACACCATATTCATGGCCAATGCTGGCAAAGTTCTTCTCCGCTACCTTGAGGTTGTCCAACGCTCCAGGCACATCACCCTGCACTTGAAATATCTGTCCGCGACAGAAGAGCGCATCCGCCAATCCCTGTGTATTGCCAATCTGCCGGCATACTATTTCAGTTTCCGCGCAGAGTTCCAATGCCCGGTCCAGTTCGCCTAGGCTCATATGGACTGCAGCCTGGTTGCGCAAGGCTTTCTGCAGGTCGTATTTCTCTCCAAACTTTCGGCACAACCGCTCCTCCTCCTTGTAGGCCGTGAGCGCCTCGGCCATTTTCAATGACGTCTGCAAAAGATTCCCCTTAAGTTCCAGAAGATGAATCTGCCGGATCCTGTCTCCGATGAGGGCGCAAATCGCTTCGGCTTCCTTATAGATCGCCAGGCACCCATTGCTGTCACCATTCTTGGCGAGGATGAGTCCCTGAATCGTCAAATTGTTGACCAAATGCCGCTTGTTCCCCAACTCCCGAAACGCGTTTTCGCTCTCCTTCAACTGGGCCAGCGCGCGATCGAAGTAACCGCCATAAAAGGCCACCCGCGCCAGAGACGATCTGGCCACGTGCAGATGCAAAGTGTCTCCCGTCTCCCGACAGATCCTCTCTTGCAGCTTTAAGAGTTTCCTGGCATCGTTATATCTCCCCATCGTGCACATAACCGAAGCCTGATTGCCCAAAGAATGCTGCAGGCCGTCATTATTATGGATCTTACGACAAATTGCTTCCTGCTTGATGAAGAGCTCCAACGCGCGATCCGACTCACCTGAATGAGAGCAGACCTCTCCTTGATTCCCAAAACTGGCCTGCAAGCCAAACAATCCACCAGACCCGTTTTGCAGCATCCTTAGGCAGATCCGCTCCTGTTCTTCGTAGGCCTGCATCGCTCTTGTGATGTCTCCGCTTTCGAACAACGCAAGGCCCACAATGCCCAACACACTCTGCGCGCTTTCCAGATTACTAATCTCTCGCACCGACGACCAGAGCAACTCCCAGAGACCAACAGAATCGCCGAGATGACCGGCATTGTCTAGTAGCGCTGCGATCGCTGGCGCAAGATCGGCGTGGCGGTCGCCCGTCTGGAAGATTGGTTCATAGGCTCTTACCATCGTATAATTAGATTGTGACTCCAACTGGCTCCAAAAGCTTTTCACTTCCGATTCTTTGGTGTGAAAAGAGCGTCGCAAGTATTCCGGGTCGGACAAAACACCATTCAGCCTGCTCCACGATTTGGCCTTGCAAAGTTGCCACGGCAGTTCGTCGTCGCGTCGTGAAGAGGTGGGTTTTGGCTCAAAATAATCCGCTAATCGCCGGTGAGCTTTTTCCTGATCTTCTTCCGTTGGCAAATATATTTCGCGTGCCGCCGAGCGCAAGAAGTCATGCGCAAAGTTAAATAACCCACTCTGGCTGATTAACGCTCCAGCCATCGCCAGAAAAAACGGCGACAAGCGGGCGCGTGGCAGCGGTTCGCCGCCTTTGCCCAGCGCTTGGATTAATTCGGTTTCAGTCAGGCCACGGCGCGCGGCCCACAGCAATGAGAGTGTGTCCCCCACCAAATCCGTACTGCCTTCGTAATCCTGTTCCCAGCGGGCAACGACTTTTTCGTAAAGTGCGTAGGGCGATTCCGCTTTCAGGTAGTCACCGATGCGTTCTTCCAATTCCTCATGCGTGCGGACCAGGCGCAGTTCATCCAGCAGCACGCGTAGGTAAAGCGGGTTGGCCGAGCTCGGCGCGGCGGCGATACGTTCCACGCGCGCGGCGGAGAGACTCTTGGAATGTTGCGCGAGGTATTCGGCAATGAGTTTTCGCCGTTCGTCGGCGGAAAGCAGTTCGACTTTGAGCGTGGGCCAGTGGCGTTTCTGGATTTCATCCAGCGGCCGACCCGGTAGTGTGGAGACGATGAGCCGCACGTTCTTCGGCAGGACGGGTGGCAGCCACACGAGGTCGGGCGCGCCGTCGCGGTCTTCCAACTGGTTCAAGGCGTCCAGCACGATGATGATTTTTGAGGAGGGTGACGAGGGCGTCGCAGCCACCTTGGCGGCGGCCATGTAAAGCCAGTTGGGGAAGGCGCTGCGCAGGGCGTCGGGCTGGTCGGGGATATCCTGCTGGATACCGAGCCGCCGCTTGAACTCGCCCATGAGCCGCCGGAGCATCGCCGCCCAGTCGGCGCTGTAAGGCGTCGCGCCGATGTAGTGCTGGAGCACGAGGGCGTCGGGATGCGCCTGCCGGTAACGCGCGACCCAGTTGGCGAGCAGCGCGGATTTGCCCGAACCGGATTCGCCGAGAATGACGAGGGGCTGGGTGTCGTTGGCGGCGGCGTGGGTGTCGAGGCGGTCGAAGTATTCCTGTCGTCCGATGTAAACGCGCTCGCGGCTTTGAGCGTATGCTTGGTGATCCATCGCCTCGCGGTCGAGCGGGTCGGGTTGCGAGCCTTCGGGCCAGTTCTCGTTGATGACCTTCGTGAGGTCAGCGAGGACAAGTTCGCCCAGATCTTTTGAGTCGGGATAATTTTCGCGCACCGGGAATCCGCTATGGCGAATGTTTTCTTTTAAGGTGCGGAGTTTCTCTGCGTCCTTTGCGTTCTCTGCGGTAAAACTCTTCTTCTCGGCGCCGGCCAGCGTCTCGACATATTTCGGATCGCGGAAATAGAAGTAAGCGTGACCGCTCATCTTCGGATTGCGGAGGACGCCGTGAAGAATTTCAAGTTCCGTGACAG
>Ga0302322_100000240_pt1 | contig 40176 bp, 31 predicted proteins | sample Fen_T0_2_FD_203757 | JGI IMG/M metagenome (GOLD analysis project Ga0302322, IMG submission 203757) | Peat permafrost microbial communities from Stordalen Mire near Abisko, Sweden - Fen_T0_2 | ecosystem: Environmental > Terrestrial > Soil > Wetlands > Permafrost | place: Sweden: Abisko...
GATCTGGTTCCATTCGCCGATGGGGCGGGTGATTTTGTTGGTGGGGGCAGGGATCAGATCGTAGAGGGACCCGAGCTGGCGGTCGCCGTTCCGGCCGAGCTTGGCATCGGGATGCCGGGCATCATCGAGGATTTGAAATTCCAAGCCGATGGCCGAACCGGTGCCGACGGGTTTGCCGGTGACTTTGTTGATGGGGGAAAGGTCGGGCTGCGTGAAAATCTTGATGCCGCTGTTGCAGCCGGGGGTGAGCTGGGCTTCGGCGAGCAGTTCAAAGTTTGCGTAGCGGCCGGTGGTGATAATGTCGCCGCCGGACTGGGATTCGGCGTTGCCGGAGGAAACGATGTGCAGTTCGTTGTTGGTGATCTGCCAGCTGCGCGCCGGGAAGGCATCGGATTTCGGGCTGTGCCAGCCGGCGGAATTGGTGCCGTTGAAGAGGGTTACCCAGCCGTCCTGAGCAAACAGGGCGGGGGCGGCCAGCAACAGCAAGGCGGTGAAAATCGGTTTATGTTTGCGCATGGTCAATGAATGATAGTGGTGGTTGAGCAATCCATCCAGGTTGCCACCTGACAGCCCGGCTTTCAAGGCACGGGAGTTCAGCGGCAACCCGTGCGGATGAGCTCGGTGTTGTGCTATATAATGCGTAAGAAGTCTGGCAAACCTGAAAAGTGTTTCCGGGTTTATTTCACGGGCCTGAGGGTGGTCATGGCGGGCAAACCGTACGGTTGCTGAAGGAGACTGGTTTTGCCGCCACCCGGGGAGGGGGCGGGAACGCCGCCGATGAAAATAACAAATAATTTGCGGGTTTGGACGGTGGCTGGCGCATTAGCTATTAGAGCAACGGTTTACACGGGGTGGTGGCGTGGGCACGTTTTGGACGAGGCAGTCTCGACGCGGATATTTGTCATGCGAGCCGAGCGCGTTCTGGCAATTCCCGTGCCATCGGCTGGAGATGTTTGCAAGATTTGAGTTTTTGCCGGCGGCCGTGTGGGCGGGCAGGCGATCGGCGGTGGCCTTAGATTTTGCGGTTCATGACTCTGGGCGCTTTAATGGGTTTTAGCGCCTTTGACGACGGGGTGCCGGCATCAAGAACCGGCACCCCGTAGGTTGATAATATCCTCGACTTGCTGCTTTTATTTATCCCCGCGTGGAACTGGACGCGTTGGCGCCCACAAATAGCCCGGACATTTCACAGTGGTTTCATTCGTACAAGGCTTCAGCCGGATGAGGCAAGGCCAAACGAAGTTGGCGCGGCTTCAGCGGCTTTGAGCGGGTGCTGGAAGCCGTTAAAACGGCTGTGGTCGTCACCGCCAGTGCCCACCCGGCTGGAAGCCCGGTGCTAATGAAATGGAAATCAGCCGCCATGAACTATCCGGGCTACGGCATTTTCAGAAATAGCGCAGCCACGCGGTAGGAAGGAAAGGGGAGAGCCGTTTTTTAAGGCAGTCCAGAGCGGGGTGGGAGGCGAACTTAGGCGCGTGGGGCAGGGGAATTGATTGCTCCAAAAACCAGATTTGATATGTTGATCGCCACAATCAAATCACCCCTGTCAAATCATCCTGTTCGCGCCCATGCCTCATTCCCAAAACCAGCCAGACGATGACGAATTGCAGGGGCGGCACGCGGATGAAGCCGGGGGAACGGCCCCGCAGGATCTGCTGCCGCTGGTTTACAAGGAATTGCGGGCGCTGGCGACTTCGCGCATGGCGAGGGAAATGGAAGGTCAAACGTTGCAGCCGACGGCGCTGGTGCATGAGGCCTGGCTGCGGCTGCAGTCCCATGGCGCCCCTGCGTGGCGCAACCGGGCGCATTTTTTTGGCGCGGCGGCGGAAGCGATGCGGCGGATTTTGATCGAACGCGCGCGCCGAAAATTACGGCTGAAGCGCGGGTGTCGCCCGGAGCAGGTGAGCCTGGAGAATGTGGATATTGCGCAAACCCAGCCGGATGACCGGATCTTGTTGATTGATGAGGCTTTGAAGCGCTTGAATGGGACGGATGCGGAACTGGCGCGCATTGTGACGCTGAAATTTTTTGGCGGGCTGACGAATGGCGAGGTGGCGGAGACGCTGGGGGTCACGGAGCGCACGGTTTATAATAAATGGGCTTTTGCCAAGGTCTGGCTGTTGAAAACCATTCGGGAAGAGTTGAATCCGGAATTGTAAGGCGGCGGCTTTCAGCTTTGGACGCGAGACGGCGCACTAACTATTGACCAGTGTTGGAACTGAACCATGAGCGGTGGAACGGACAAAGAACAATTGCTATTTACCGCCGCACTGCCAATGGCAGATGCCGGTGAACGGGCGGCGTTTCTCAAGGCGGCCTGTGCGGAGGACGAAGGGCTGCGTTCCCGGGTTACCCTGATGCTGGCGGACCACGACCACAGCGAGGATTTTTTTTCCGGGTGCCTGGCGAATCTGGCCCTGGATGAGGCGGAGGCGGCGGAATTGCCAGCGGAGGAAAATGACAGCCCCGTGGCCGGGGAAATGGCGGGGATGCGGGTGGGCCGGTATCGTTTGTTGAGGCAACTGGGCGAAGGCGGCTGTGGCGTGGTTTATCTGGCAGAACAAGAGGAGCCGGTGCGGCGGCGCGTAGCCTTCAAGGTGATCAAGCTGGGGATGGATACCAAGAATGTGATTGCGCGCTTTGATGTGGAGCGCCAGGCCCTGGCGATGATGGAGCATCCGAACATCGCGCGGGTGCTGGATGGCGGGGCGACGGAATCGGGCCGGCCTTATTTCGTGCTGGAACTGGTGCAAGGGGTGAAGATTACGACGTACTGTGACGAAGAGCGCTTGACGGTGCGCCAGCGGTTGGAACTTTTCATCAAAGTCGGCCTGGCGATCCAGCATGCGCATCAAAAAGGCGTGATCCATCGGGACATCAAGCCGTCGAATATTTTGGTGACGATGCAAGACGGGGCGCCGGTGCCCAAGGTGATTGATTTTGGCATTGCCAAGGCGATTGAGGAGCGGCTGGTGGCGAACACGGATTTCACGCCGGCGGGGCAGATCATTGGGACGCCGGCGTATATGAGTCCGGAACAGGCCGAGTTGAGCGGGCTGGATGTGGATACGCGCAGCGACATCTATTCGCTCGGCGTGCTGCTGTATGAATTGCTCACGGGCCTGACGCCGTTTGACCAAAAGGAACTCATCCAGTCGGGGGTGGATGAAATGCGGCGCACCTTGCGCGAGCAGGAACCCCGGCGACCTTCGGCAATGCTGGCGGGATTGCGGGCCACGGAACTGGCGGGCAGGGCGGCGCTGTGCCGGTTGGAGCCGGCGAGACTGATCAAATTACTGAAGGGAGATTTGGATTGGATCGTGATCAAGGCGCTGGAGAAGGACCGGCAGCGGCGTTATGAAACGGTCAACGCGATGGTGATGGACGTGCGGCGGCACCTGCACAACGAACCGGTCAACGCCCGTCCGCCCAGCAAGATCTACCGGCTGCAGAAATTGATTCAGCGCAACAAGGTGGTGTATGCGAGCGGGCTGCTGGTGGCGTTGAGCCTGATCACGGGGCTGGGGGTGGCCACGAGTTTTTTCTTCAAGGAACGAGAATCGCGCGCGAGTGAAATGTTGCTGCGAAAAGAAGCGGAGGCGCGGGAAAAAATCACGGAGGCCGGCGTGTTGTTGAGTCATGGGGCCACGAAGGAGGCGGATAACTTAATGGATGCGATTCCGGTGAAACTGCTCTATCCATCGCAGGAATCGAGCGATGTTTTTCGCAAGCTTGGCCTGTGGAATCTGTTCCAGCGCAATTGGAAACAGGCGGCAAATCGCTACATTGTCTTGTTGCAGGTCAATCAAGTGGATAAGAATGACCGGACGGGTCAAACCATGGATGATTTGTTGCTGGCGGCACCGCTGCTCATTGAAGCGGGGGCGCTGACCGACTACGACCGGATCCGGCGGGCGGCGCTGGCGAAATTGGGGGGCACCACCAGTCCCAATTCGGCGGAACAACTGATCAAGACGAGTTTGCTGCTGCCGGCGGACGAAGCCATCATGAAGCAACTTGAGCCGCTGGGAGAGACTGTGGCGGAAGCGCTGAAAGCCCGCAATCCGGCGCCGGTGCTGGCGGCGTGGTGGACGTTTGCGTTGTCATTACTGGAGTACAGGCAGGGGAATTTCAATGCCGCCGAAACGAATCTGCTGGCCTGTGCCAAATATTCCAAGCAGTCGCCGGCGTGTGTGGCCAGCACGCATCTGTTGCTGAGCATGACTTTGCGCCAGCTGGGCAGGATCGAGGAGTCGGAGGATGAACTGGCGCAAGGGCGGACGATGGTGCAGGATCGCTTTCAAAGGACGCTGGAATCGGGCGACGATAAAATTGGCAAGATTCAGGGATGGATCGCAACGCCGATTTTGTTGCATGAGGCGGAAGCGCTGGCCAGCGTCCGGGCGGACGCGATGGAATGATTGGCTTGGGAAGGGGCAAAATCGAATTGGGGAGAGGTCGTATTAATCGCCGGGCTTGCTTTTTTCCGCGATGGCCTCGGAAAAAATGGCGAGCATCTGGGCCCGCGACAGTGAGCCGACCAGCCGTTGCCAGGGGGCAAACGTCTCCGCGGCCTGAACCGGGTCAATCGGCTGCGGCAGAAAGAGCCGCTGCACGGTTTCGCCCGCGTAGAAAAAGAACAGGTTTACCGAGCCGCCAATGATGCCAACGAGGGCTGCCAGCAACAGGTGGAAGGCCTCTTCTTTTAAAACCAATTTCCCGCGCCAACGCAATGCGGCCTGCCAATGGCGGTGGAGATAATTCCCCGACCTGGCCAAGAAAGGCTTGTAGAAGCTTGGCTCCATCGGGGGAATTTAGCGTGAGAATGTCGTTTTGACGAGCCGAGTCTGCAAACGGCAATTTGACCGGGCATATGGCGGGTAGGTGGCGGCAAAGGTTGCTGGTGAATTCGATGCTTCAGCGGCAGCAATAGGGGTTCCTCCGCTTGGAGGAACCCCCTGGTTCACGACTACTGCCTTTTACTACTTAGAGCATTTCCATCAAAGCTGTAGCGCCGGGCTGAGGTCGGAGCGACGGCGGTCTTTTTGCCCTTGGGCTTCGTTTCGGCTCAGTTACAGGGTTTGTGGAACCTGCGCCTTCGCCAAAGCCTCGCCCAAGGGCAAAAATCCTCGCCGCCCAGCGCTACATCTTTTCTGTCAATGCTCTCGCTGAATTCAACATGACTCAAATCCAGCTAAAATCTCCACGTCAGGTCCAGTTGCACCAGATTATAGTGCGTAATGGGGTTGAGACCAGGCAGGTCCAAATTGTTGCCGCCGGTACCCAGCTTGTCCTGAATCCGATTCGCGTACCCGTAGCGAATGGTGCCGATGATGGCATCGGTAAAACTGTAGGAAAAGGCGGTGTAAATCCCTTCGAGATTGGCCCGACCTTCGAAAAAGTCCGAATCCAGCAGGTTTACATCCAAGGCATATTGCTCAACGTGCTGCCAATAAACCCGAGCTTCCCAGGTGTTTTTCTTGGAGGTTGACCCGTAAACCAACCCTTGTGTCGGTCCATAAAGCGGCCCGGCACTGCCAATACCGAGGCCCAATTGATACGCGATATTTTGTCCGGTGGCCGGGCCGCTTAAACCCGGGAACGCGAACGGGGCGGTGCGATAGGCGGCATTGGCCCGGGAATCACCCTGGAGATTATAGGCGAAATCACCAAAAAGGCGTCCGTGCAGGGTTCCCAGGGGAGTGTTGGTCAGGGTGAAATTGAATTCAGCCGGCACCTCCACAATCTGGAGATTGTTAATGCCTTGTTCGTTGTAGGCGGCGGAGCCACCGGGGATGCCGATGTTTTGGCCGTTCGCGCCTTGCCCGATAAACGCTGAATTCAACCCGCCGCTGTTGCCGGCACCCGTGTAGTCATAGAACACAGGCGCAATTTTAAAGGACATCGCGTTGCCAAACCGCACATTGGCACCGACCTGCCAGGCCAGTAAAAAGGTATCGCTGCTGGGGTTGTTCCAAGCCTGACCGGGACCTTGATAATCGAATTGTCCGAAATCAACGAACAAGTCCACGTTATCAAAGGTTTGTTTGAATTTTTCAAACGCCCCTTCGGGATTGATGTCAGCATCCCACACCATGGGAGTGGTATATAGCGGCATGGGCATCCGGCCGGCGGTCATTTCAAACCAGTCTTTGGGATGCCAATTCAGAAACGCCTGCCCGAGATAGATGCCGCTCGAATTTTTGTCGGACGGGGTCGCCGCGCCGCCGGTGGTATTGTTCCCGAACGTATCCCAAGGAGAACGGGGATTGTTGGCGGTTTCCAATCGGAGGCCGTAGCTGAAGTCATCATAAAGATCGCCGCGCAAGCCAAAGCGCACGGCATAACGAAAGCGCTCGCGGTAATAGGTGCCGGGAATCGCACCGGGGGCATTATCGGCTCCACGATATTCGTAACGGAGCCGCAGGTCGCCAAACAGCTGCATGCTCTTGACGGAGTCGGAAAGCTTCCATTTGCCGGCCGGCAGTTGATTGACCACGTTGGTTTGGCCGGCGGCGATCTCCGTCACCAGGCTGTCGGCTTCAGCCTGGGTCAAGATGCCCTTTTTGACGAGCGCACTCACGATGGGGTTAGAATCCGGTTGGGCCTGCGCGAAAACTCTTGAGCTCAGGGCGAGGGAGACGAGGGCAGCCCTGGTCCAAACGGCAGTGTTAACCGGTGATTTTTTACGTTGGATTACTTTCATATAAATTGCGCCCGAACTCTGAAAGAACCGCATTAAAAACTCATTAATGCCGGATTAAAAACCATTCAGAAAGTATCACCGAGGAATCGTTTATGACACTTTTGGACGCAGGCATGAACAACACATTCACGATGGTTTTATTATTATTTCGTGATGTCCTGACCTGCATAAAATGCCTCATTAACCGGCCAAAGTGACAATTGGGTGACGGATATGTTACGCGCTAAAAATTATCCCGTGATCTTCATGCTGCTGCGGGCAGTGTTGCTGCCTGATGCAACGGAAGCAACCAGCGATGGCAGCCGGCAAGTCCCGGTCTTCAACGATGGGGTGCTAATACGAGTGCCAGTAACCGGCCTGGGGAGAGATCTGTATTTTATGGTGGACACTGGATTTACCATTTCGGCGATCGACGCCAAGTATAAGCAGCAACTGGGAGATCAGCTAACGACGTACTTTGCCGACAGTCCGCTTGGCAGCCACAAGGCATTGGAAGTGTTTCATTGCCCCGATTTGTCCGTAGCGGGCAAACGCCTGGGTTTGGCGCAGATCACGAGTCTCGACTTGCAGATGCCCAGATATATCAGTGGTAAACCGTGTGATGGTGTTTTGGGAATGGATTTTTTTTCAAAAAATGTCGTGGCGATTGATTTTGACAGGCAGACTTTGACTTTATATGACGCGGTTCCTGAAAGTGTCGAAAAAACGTTCGTGGCAGTTCCACTGGTCCAATCGGCCACGTATTACTCGCTGGCCGCATATTTGAACCAGGATCGGCCAGTTCAACTGATGGTTGATACGGGCGAAACGAGTTCGATTGCACTGAATGCAGCGGCGTGGGAGGAAGTCTTTGGCGACCGCCACAAAAGCGAAATAACGGCGACTTTTTCCGATGCGGCCAATCAGGTCGCTCAAAGTAAAATTGGGGTGATAGACCAGTTGTCAATTGGCGGCTTGAATTACACCAATTTCCACGCCACGCTCATCAGAAATCCCGATAATCCTTCACACGTCGGACTTGGCTATTTCAAGCGTCATAGTGTGGTGTTCGATTTTGCGAACCGCAGGTTATATATTCGCCCAGGTGCGAAGTATGGCCGGCCAGATCAGGAGGACATGAGCGGCCTGCATTTACTTAGAGAAGATGGCCTGACGATCGTGTATTCGGTAGATAAAAACAGTCCGGCCTTCGCGCAAGGAATCCAAGCCAATGATGTGGTCGAATCAATAAATGGCCAAAGAGCAGCTTTACTATCAATGCATGCCATTCGCCGCGCGCTCATGTCCACGGAGGGGGCGCAAATTGACATGCAAGTGCGTCACGGGGACCAGTTGCGGGTGGTTTCATTTGCTTTGCGGAAAACCCTTTGATGAGGTTTGGCAGACGCAGTTTCCCCGCAAAGCCCGCGCGTTCCTGGGTGATTTCAAACAGGGTGCTTGAGGCCGCCGATCGGGAAATGAGTGGTGGCGGCAGCAAACCTAGCCCGGCTATTTCATAGTCGTTTCATTCGCACAAGGCTTCAGGCTGGTTTGGCAAAGCAGAACGAACTGGGAGCGGTTTCAGCGGCTTTGACAGGGTGCCGGAAGCCGTTAAAACGGCTGTGTTCGTCACCGCCAGCATCCACCGGGCTGGAAGCCCGGTGCTAATGAAAGGCAAACCAGCCGCTATGAAATATCCGGGCTAGAGCATTTCCAGCAAAGCTGTGGCGCCGGGTTGAGATTTGAGCGACGGCGGTCTTTTTGCCCTTGGGCTTCGTTTCGGCTCAGTGACAGGGTCCTTGGAACCGGCGCCTTCGCCGAAGCCTCGCCCAAGGGCAAAATCCCCGCCGCCCAGCGCCACATCTTTTCTGGCAATGCTGGTCGTTTAAAACCGCCACCCAAGGCACGAACCAACCGTGCTTTTCAGTGGCTGGTTGAGGCCGCAACGGCGACTGAATTTTTATCGGCTGATTTGGCAATGACTCCGGTCCAACCAACGGCTGCGCCATCAGGCAAAAAAACGATTTGGCTCAAGGGGGTTCGGTTCGGCGGCCACCAGTTGCGATCCAGATGAACATACGTCGTTTTTCCTTTTTCAATCACGACCGGCACATCCACCAGCCCGCAACACGTGGATTCAGCCTCAATAATATATTGGCCCGGCACCAAGGCCACCTGATCCGGCGATTCATCCATATCGGTGGCGTGGTTGGCGACAAATTTTATATGTTTACCTGATGGATCATTGATATCATAACCGGTATGCACGTCGAAACTCCAAGTGTCATCACTGGCAACGGGCGGAGATTTTTGGGTGGCACTAAAGACCTGCAAATAGCCCTTTTTACCTGACGCGGTCTTGGTGGTGGGCTGTGGGCCTACCGGCGATAAAGCAATTGGCGGCGTCGTGGCGCAGCCAGCCAAGACCGGCAAAATGATGGCGCTGATAAGGGAGATGCTTTTTATATTCATAAATATTTTTTTCTACGTTTTGGCAAACACATGTACTGATGTTCTATTTTCACTATGAACCGCCATAGCCCACCACTTCCCCATTGGGCAGCCGCACCAGACTGTTGGTCGATCCATCTTTCGACGGCCGCCCACTCCGATCCAACCGAATAATTGTCGTCCGATTCGGCCGGATCACGACGGGTACGGTCACCCGCCCATAGCTTGACGATTCCGCCACCACATTGTATTGGCCAGAAGGCATGGATACGGTCATCGGGGTTTCATCCATGTTCCCAAGGTGGTTGGCCACATAGATCACCCGTTTGCCAGCTGGATCATAGACGTTATACCCGGTATGCGGGTAGTAGGCAGGGCCGTCACCGATGACGTGGGTTTCCGTGTCACTAAAGACTTTCAAATACCCTTCGGGACCAAAAGAGTCATGGTGCAAGGGCGCTGGTCCGACGGTATTGAGAGCGACTGGTTGGGAGACGCAACCAACCAAACCGGGTATCACTGCGGCAGCGGTCATTAAAATATATTGTAATTTCATATGGTTTGAACTTAACGGCATTTCATTAATGAGTCTTGAACGGCAGATTAAAATTCATTCAGATGCCGCACATAATTTTAGCGAAGGGCCCCGCTCTGGTAATTGAGGTTGGCTTGTTGTATGAAAACATTGTAGCGCGCATTGGCATCCGTGATTTTGGCGGAGGTCAGGCTCAGTTGCGCCTGGCTTAATTCGACAATGGAGCTGCTCCCGATTTTATAGCGTGCTTCGGCCAGATCGTAGGCGGCGGCAGCATTCTGCACCAATTCTTCCGTGGTGCGGCGCTGTTCCAAGGCATTATTCACGTTCAGCCAGGCAATATGGACGTCGCGGACAATATTGTCTTCCAAAGCACGAACCAATTCACGGTCTGATTTGGCTTCCAACTCGGCTTCACGTTGGCGCGCCACATACTGTCCGCCGGCAAACAGCGGCAGACTCAATTGAATGCCCGCAGCGGCATAATTGTCCGGGAGGTGGCCATCGTGGGTGGGGGAGACGCCAGCCGTGCCAATGGCGGCGATCGTGGGCAGGCGGGCATCGCGTTGCGATTTGGCGTAGCGCAAGGCGGCATCATGTTCATGGCGCAGGCTCAGCAATTCTGGCCGCTGAGCCAGGGCGGATTCCACCAGTTCGGAGACGTCGTTCGTGTTGGAAAAAGGGAACAACAAGGGTTCCGCAAGTTGAAGCGGTCTGGGCTCATGAAACCCCAATGCCGTGGAGAGCGAAGTCAGGGCATCGTCCGCGTCGTTCTGCGCTTGCTGAAGGAGCAATTTGCTTTGCTGCACGGCGACCGTGGCAAAACTGACATCTAATTCCGATTTGAGTTTATTGGACGCGAGCAGGCTCACCTGATTGAGCAGCAATTCCCGGGTAGCCACGGTTTGCTGGGCCACGTGGAGCACCGCCTCCGCTTCCAGGGCACTGAAATAGCTGATGTTTACCTGTAATAATACTTGTTCCCGCGTGGCGTTGGCATGTTCGGCTTCGGCCTGCGCCTGAAATTTGGAACTGGCGGCCAGATTGGCGGTGTGTCCGAAATCGGTAATTAACTGGCTGACGGCCAGCCCACCGGCGGTGCGGTCGTAGATGCTTGGGTTATTCAGGCCCCCGGCCATGATCCGCGTGCCCTCGGCATTGGCGCCGACGGCATCCGCGTAGAGACTGGCGTTGGGAAAATATCCTGACCGGGTTTCTTGCATGACCTCCGCGGCGGCCAGCGCACGATAATTGGCGGCGGCAATCTGCGGGTGATTTTGGAGCGCCAGCTTTTGGGCGTCCACCAGGGTTAGCACGGCGGGAGCAGGGGGAGGCGGTTCGGCCAGACAAGTTCCGGCCAAAGCCAGGGAAAGGAACAGCAACGGGCAACGGTTTTTTTTCATTTTAATCAGAAATTTGCAAGTGGCTGCGGGGTGCGGATGGATTGTTGCCAGAGATTCGTTGCCGCCCCGAAGCAGGATCGAGGCAGGCTGAGGCAGGACGCATTGAGCCCACGGACAATTCGTTTCATGTGCCTGAGGTTTCCAGCGACTGGTTCGTCGCGGTTGGGGCAGCCTGGTTCGCGTTTTTTTCTTTGCGCTCATAAACCAACAAATAGGCTGCCGGCACGATATAAACCGTCAACACGACGGACATGGCCAGGCCACCAATGATGGCTCGTGCCAGGGGGGCATAAGCCTCGCTGCCGGTGCCCAGTTTCATGGCCATGGGGATCAGCCCGAATAGTGTTGCCAGCGAGGTCATCAGCACGGGCCGCAACCGCACGCGGCACGCGAGCGCCACGGCTTCGCGGAGGGGGCGCCCTTCTTCCCGCAGCCGATGGGTGAACTCGACAATCAGGATGCTGTTCGAGACGACGATGCCCACCATCATCACCACTCCCATGAGCGACATGACGTTTAACGTTGTGCCGGTGAGAAATAAAATTAGCAGCACTCCGGCCAACCCGGTCGGCACGGCGAGCAGAATCAGCAATGGATCAATGAAGGACTGGAATTGGGCGACCAGAATCAAATAAACCAGAATTACCGAGAGAATCAGGCCGAAACCAAAGCTGGTGAACGAAGCCTGCATGCCTTGCACCGAGCCGCGCAGGTCAATCCGCACGCCTTTGGGGAGTTGGGTGCCTTGGATAATTTTGTTCACCCCCTTCAGCACGCCCCCCAAATCTTCGCCGGCGGGTGCAACATAAAGGTCAATGACGCGGCGCAATTGATAATGATCCACCTCGGTCGGCGCGTGGATGTGATGAATCGTGCTCACCGTGGAAAGTTCGGTTGGCAGCCGGGACCGGGCTCCCCGCAAAGGAATCGAGCCCAGTTCGGCGAGGTTTTTGACATAGTTCTCCGGATACTGGACGGTCATCATGTAGTCGTTGCCGCTCTTGGGATCCACCCAGTAGCTGGGGGCAATCATCTGGTCGGAGGTCAGGGCGGTGATGACGTTATCCAACACCTCCTTTTCGCTCAGGCCCAACTCACCGGCGTGGACGCGGTCGACGTCAATTTTTAAAGCCGGGAAGTCCATGTCCTGCGGTATCAGCACGTCGTTAACCCCCGGCAGCGCGCGAATCTGGTGGGCCAGCTGCACCGCGGTGTCATGCGCCACCTCGAGGTCCGATCCGCTCACTTGAATATCCATCGGTGCCGGCATGCCAAGATTAAGAATGGCATCCACCAGCCCACCGGTCTGAAAATACGCGGTCACTTGCGGCAATTCCTTTTGTAACCGTGCCCGCACCCGGTCCATGTAAACGAAACTGCTGGCCTGCCGATGTTCCTGAAGCCCGACCTGAACGAACGCCGTATGCTGGCCGGAATTCGGCGTGTAGATGGATGAAAAACCGGGGGTGACGCCGATGTTGGCGACAACAATTTTCACATCATTGGTGGGCACCACCTCGCGGATGATGTTTTCCACCTTTTCCACCAATTGCTGGGTAATTTCCAGCCGGGTGCCGGTCGGGGCCTTGAGATTGATGACAAACTGGCCCGGATCGGTGCGCGGAAAATAGGCCACGCCGGTCAGCGGATAAAGTCCCAAGCTCAGGATGAAAATTCCCGTGATGCCGAGCACCGTGGCCATCGGCCGCAGGAGCGCGAATTTCACCGAATGATCGTAGCCATCCAGCAGCCGGTTGAATTTATGGTTAAACCAAGCGTTAAACCGCTGGCCTAAAGTGGTTGGCTTTTCATGCGCGGCGCCCCCGTGATGGCCTTTGATGAATTTGGCACAGAACAAGGGCACGACGGTCAGGGCCACGAAATACGAGGCGAAGAGTGACAGCACGACCGTCAAGGCCAGCGCCGTGAACAGAAACCGGCTGACCCCATACAGAAAGGTTACCGGGAAGAAAACCACCACGGTTGCCAGCGTGGCGGCCAGCACGGGCAGGGCAACTTCGCGGCCGCCGCGCTCAGCGGCAATTTCAGGCGTTTCGCCCAATTCAAGGTGGCGGAAGATGTTTTCCAGCACGACGACGGAGTTGTCAATCAGCCGCGAAAAGGCCAAGGCCAGGCCGCCGAGCACCATGGCATTGACAGTGTTATCGCCGGCAGCGAGGGCGATAAAGGCCGCGAGCGCGGACAAGGGAATGGAAAGGAACACGGCCACCGTAGCCCGCATGCTGCCCAGAAAAATCAGGATCATGGCCCCGGTCAGGAGCAAACCAATTGCGCCTTCGTGGAGCAAGTTTTCGATGGCGTTTTTCACGAAGACCGACTGGTCAAAAACGACTTTCGTCACGAGTTGTTTGGGAACGTCCAACAAATTGGCCACGGCGCGCTTGATGCCGCTGACAACCGAAATGGTGTTGGCATCGCCGCCTTGTTTCAGCACCGGCAGATAGACGGAGGGCTGCCCATCGACACGCACGACGTTGTATTGAATTTGCGAGGCGTCTTGTGCCTTGCCGACGTCGGCGACGAGTACGGAGGCATTGCCCACGGTTTTTAGCGGCAGTTGGTTGATGTCCTTGAGGTCATTGATCTGGCTGTTGGCGTAAAGATTGTAATCAAACGGCCCGATCTTCACGTCGCCCGCCGGCAGAATCAGGTTGGCCTCATTGACCGAGCGGACCACATCCATCACGCTCAACTGATGCGCTTCCAGTTTAAGCGGATCCACATAAACCATGATCTGGCGGTAACGTCCGCCGAAAGGCTGCGGCACGGAAGCCCCGGGAACATTGGCGACCTGATTGCGCACGCCATACTGGCCGAGGTCGCGGAGCTGGGCTTCGTTCAGCCCGTCGCCTTTTAAGGTGATGAGACACACGGGCAGGCTTGAAGCATCGAATTTCAACACCACGGGCGGCAACGTGCCCGGGGGCAGGCGGCGCAGATTGGCCATCGCCAGATTGGCGATGGTCGTGACGGCGGAATCAGGGTTTGCGCCCGGTTGAAAATAGACTTTGATCAGACTCACCCCGGGCAGCGAACGCGATTCGATATGGTCAATCCCCGCGCCGAGCGTAAAGAAACGCTCAAACCGGCCGGTGATATCGTTTTCAACCTGTTCCGGCGGCATGCCTGAAAAAAACGTCGCCACGACGACGACGGGAATTTTGATCGGTGGAAACAAGTCCACCGGCAGGCGCACCAGGCTGGTCACGCCCACCACGCAGGTGATCAGGCAAATGACGAGGATCAGATAGGGATAACGGATGGCGAAGCGGGACATGCGAATTAAAATGGGTTAAGGGCAATGGTGAGCGACGGCGGCGCGCAGTTTTTCGATCGTAAAGTCGTTCGACTGGCAGAGCGTGATTAATTCCTGGTCACGGGCGATGATTTCCGCCGCCGCCAAGGGGATTTTCCCGGCGATGACGGCGGGGATGGACTGCACGCCATGCAGATCGCCATGCAGCAAATCTCCGGATAGAATCTTCAGGCCGCCAATTTCGACCGGCGTGCCGAATTCGACGATGTGAACGTAGGCGTGCGAGACGGAAACGCTGCGGGCGAAAAGTGGGAAGCCAAGTTTTTCCGAGGCCGGAAGATCGCGCACCGCGCCATTGGTGATGGCACCAACACAACCGAGGGCGCGGAGGATGTTGACATGCACCCCGCCCAACAAAGAACCCAGCCCAGCCTTGGTGGCGACATCTTGCACCACCACCACCCGCGGTTCAGGCAGCGACAGGATGTAATCCCACCAATCCGTGCGGTCGGTGTAATTACTGGCCACGGTGGGCGGCGCGGAACCACGGATCTTGACGGTCGCGGCATATCCAAGCATGGGTGGCAAATGCGGGAACAGGCAATGCACCGAACTGTCGGCAAACCCTTCGTTACGCAACCGCGTGTGGAACACTTCAATGGCATTGGCCAGCGTGCAAGCGTCGAGGCGTCGCAAAATGGCAAGTTGGGCGGAGGTTAATTGGACGTTCATGACTGCAAAGTGTTTATTATCAATGTATTGAGTATTTTTGTCTTGGGGCAAAGTTAGGGCGGGTCGTTTTTTTGCGTGTCACCGCGAGGTGCCACACAGGATTAACAATTTTGGAAAATGCCCTGACCCGTTTTTAAATTAGCTTGGCCTTAATTCTCTTCACTCATGGAGAGCTGGATGGTCTTCGGCGTCACTGTCTGGCCAGCTTGGAAAGCGGCGCGGTTGCCAATCACCACCAAATCACCTTCGTTCAAACCGGACAGCACCTCGTATCTATTCGGGGTTTCCAAACCCAGGGTGACGGCGCGCTTTTCAATCTGATGGTTTTGGTTGATGACGTAAACGGTGTGAGTCTTTTCACCACTGACGGCTTCGGTGGGAACAGCCAGGGCCTGAAGATGCTTTGCCACTTTCAAAACCACGGTGGCATACATGCCGGGCATCAATTCCAGATCGGGATTGGCCACTTCGATTTCAGTGGTCATCGTACGTGTGCTTTCATCCACGTCATGAGTAAACCGCGCAATTTTACCGGTGAAGGTTTTGCCTTTCAGGGAATCCACCCGCACTTCGACCGAATCACCTACTTTGACTGCCGGCACGTAATCCACGGTGACAGGAAAATCGAGTCGCAACCGGTAATTATCCGAAACCCGCACCAGCGGCAAGGCTTGCGTGTCCGAAGACGTGCCGGCCTGGATCAGCGTGCCGGTATCGGCATAACGATGGGTGACCACGCCGTCGAACGGGGCGGTGATCCGGGTATAGCTGACCATGGTTTTAAATTTTTCCGTCTCGGCCTTCGCCGCAGCGATGGCGGCGGCGGTGGTCAGGTCATTGGCTTCGGCGGTGTCGAGGTCCTGCTGGGCCACGAGATTGGGATGATCTCTGTTTACCGACAGCAGCCGGGTATAAATCAGATGCGCATTGGCATAGTCCGCTTCGGCCTTTTGTTCCTTGGCGCGCGCGCTGGCCAGTTCATCCTGCAATTCCGGCACTTCCAGTGTGGCCATCAACTGTCCGGCTTTGACTTTGTCGCCAAAATCAACGTTCATTTTGCTCACAAAGCCGGAGACTTTCGCGTGGAGCGCCACTTCCTGATAGGGACGAAATTCCGCCGGAATGCTGATTTGCTGGTAAAGATCTTCGCGCGCCACTTTCGCCACCCCGGCCGTTGGGGTCCCGATCAAGTCCGCCTCGGTGGGCGGTTGCGCGTGCGCGCGATGGGCCGCCCATAGAACGCCCAAGCCGAGGCAGGTCGTCACGACCAGAATTTTGGAGACCGCGCTGAAACGTAAAATATGGGGATGAAATGTCATGGCTGAACGGGGTTAGTTTTTGGAAAGGGGGACTTTGACGCAAAACCGGCTGCCTTTGCCGACAACGCTTTGCACTTCGACCTCGGCGCCGTGGGCGGTACAAATGGATTTAACAATCGAAAGCCCGAGGCCGGCGCTTTCGGAATTGCTGGCGCGGGTTTGATCAACGCGAAAAAAGCGTTCAAACACATGCGGCAGGGCAGCGGGCGGAATGCCCATGCCATTGTCCTCGACTTCCAACTCGGCATGGCCGTTGACGCCGTTCACGCGGAGCTGGATGGCGCCGCTTACCGGCGTATATTTGATGGCGTTATCGAGAAGATTGACCACCACCTGTTTGAGCCGCACGCGGTCGCCTTCCACCGGCAACGGCTGGCTGGCGTGGCAGGAAATGGCGATGCGCTTGTCCTCAGCCAGCAGACTCATCTGGTCGGCGGTGGTCCGGGCCAGCTCGCTCAAGTCAAAACGCGACCATTCCGTCTGCGCTTCACCGGCATCGAGCCGCGAAAGGGTAAACAATTGCTCGACGATCTTGCTGAGATGGACGGCCTCCTCCAGCATGCTGGCCACGCGTTCCCGGAGTTCCTGGTTGAGCCGGGCATCTTCCGCCAGACTTTCCAATTCGCCGCGCATGATGGTCAGCGGCGTGCGCAAATCATGGGAGGCATCCGCGACGAACCGTTTGGAATTTTGAAAAGCTTCGTCCAGCCGGGCAATCATCCGGTTGAGGGAGACGGACAGCCGTTCCAGTTCGTCGCCGCTTTGCGTGACGGGCAGGCGCTCGCTTAAATTGTGCTGGGTGATGCGCTCGGCAGCGCGGGTGATTTGTTCGACGGGCTGCAAGCCGCGCCGCAACAGCAGGTACCCGCCGCCGGCGATAATGATCATGGCCAGGGGCAGGCCCAACGCGAGTTGCAGAAACAGATGGTTGAGCATGGTCTCCACCGGATCCAGCAGTCCGCCGAACTCGACAACATATTCCGGCGCGCCGGGGGCTTTGACATTCAGCGCCACCACCAGCAGGGTTTTGCCGTCCGCCAGCTTTATCTTTTGTGAGAATTCCGGCGGTGAGGAGGAGGCAATGGCCGGAACGTCGGCGGGATTGAAACCGCCATCTTTCGGCTTTCCTGAAAGGTAAACGGGCCGGCCATCGGCGCGCGAAATACGGATGAAGCGGCCGTTGATTTCCGGTTCAAACCAGTCTTTTACCTGGCTGGCAACGTAGGGTTCGCCGGTTTGGGTCACATGAACCAGCAAGGCATTCGCTATTTGGTGGGCCCGGCGCGACTGGGACTGGCGCAGGTCATTTTCCAAAAAGCGCCGCAAATCCAGGTACAGCAGGACGCTCAGCAGCAAGAAGATCAAGGCGAGCAAGCCGGCATACCAGGCGACCAGGCGGAAGCTGATGGAGCGAGTGTTCATGTCGGTGTCTCATCATTCAAACTATAGCCAACGCCGCGCACGGTTCGCAGCAATTTGACCGGGGAGGCGTCGTCCACCTTCTCGCGCAAATGGCGCACATAAACGTCAACGATGTTGGTCAACCCTTGGAAGCTTTGATCCCAAACATGCTCAATAATCATGGTTCGGGAAAAAACCCGGCCCGGGTGGGTGGCCAGATATTCAAGGAGCGAATATTCCTTGGCGGTCAGTTCGATTTTTTTGCCAGCGCGTTTCACGTTTTGCGAAAGCCGGTCGATTTCCAAATCACACACGCGAACCACGCTGGAGCGATTAACCGGCCCGCGCCGCAATAGCGCCTTGATTCGCACCTGAAGTTCGGCAAAGGCAAACGGTTTGGTGAGGTAGTCATCGGCGCCGCCTTCGAAGTTTTTCACCTTGTCCGCCATCCCATCGCGCGCCGTGAGAATCAATATTGGCACCTGCTGGTTTTTGCGGCGTATTTTTTCAAGGATTTCAGTGCCACTCAGCACGGGGAGCATTAAATCCAAAATGACAAGGTCATAGTTGTAGGCATCGGCGGCCTCCCAGCCGCTTTGGCCGTCGTGGCAGACATCCACGGCAAAACGCTCCGCTTTGAGGCCGCGCACAATAATGTCGGCGACCTTGGTCTCATCTTCAATCAGCAGGATTCGCATAAGTTTTTTATCTTCGACACTTTAATAGACCAAACGTTGATTAAAACCTCATTTATGAATGATTAAAATTCGTTCAGAAAATTCCCCGCTGGATTACAGCGAATTTTAATCAGAGGTTAAGGAAGTCTTAATGTTCAGATGGTCAATTAATTCGGTCGCACAGTTGCCGGGAGCGGCGGCCACGACAACCGAAATGAATCCAGCCGGCTAAAATGCACAAATTACCTATGCCAAAATCAAAAACATCTCAAAAAAATGGAAAACTGAACCAACCGAAAGCCTCCGCAGTGGAGCAACCTTGTCACGATGTGGATTTTGTCCTGGAATGCGCCGGGGCGGAACAGGTCTATATTTGTGGTGATTTCAACCGGTGGCAACCCACCAGCTTGCGGATGATCGGCAATCCCGACGCCGGATTATGGGAAAAGCGCCTGGCGCTGCCACCCGGTCGCCATGAATACAAATTCGTGGTGGACGGCAAATGGCTGCCAGATCCCGACGCCTCGGAAAATGTGCCTAATGTTTTTGGTTCATTAAATTCGGTCTTGGAGGTCCGGCCATGAGATCGTCCGCCTCAATCCCCGAATGTTCGGTAGGTAAACTGACGGCAGGCTCATTTTTTCTGTCCATCAGCCAAAGGGTGTTTCCTCAGCCTAATGACAGGAAACCGATATGAAAAGCAGTCACCACTGGAAAGAAAGCTCCAATGAAAAATTACATTTTATGAATACAACTCAAAACCATCTGCCGTCGGGGCGTTTCTCGGCCCACAATTCGCACAAGCCGGTCAATTTCTTTTGTGCAGCACCGCAAGCCAAATCGGTCGACTTGGTGGGAGATTTCAATCATTGGCATCCGTTTCCCATGACCAGATCGGTCGATGGTTGGTGGTTGGCGCAGGTGGAACTGCCCCATGGGCATCATCAATATCGTTTTTTGGTGGATGGCATCCCGATGCTGGATCCGCAGGCCACCGGGATTGTCCGCGACGACCACGATGAACGGGTTTCTCTCATTGCGGTGAGTTGATGGCGGTTCCGCGTTAACATGCCATGAAATGAAGATTAAAATACGTTCAGGAACTTTTGTTGTCTTACAGGCAAGGCGAAGATGTCATGCAAAATTATGAAAACCATTTTCACCTTGAGGCTGCTCATGGCCAGCGCTGTGTTTTCGGGTTGCACGACCAGCAAGCCGGGACTCGTTCTCGATGCCGTCGGCCCGCCAATGTCTAAATCGGTCGCGACAACTGCAACCAATGGCACCCTGCTGGTTTATTCGGCTTACGAAGTTAATCCCAACTTCACCAGCCGTGATCCTTACGGCCAGAAGCATTCTAATTACAAAATTTTCAACCCTCAGGGTGACTTGATACAAATCGTCCATAATGATACGGGAACCATGCTGCAAGACGCGGTCCCCATTGAACTGCCACCGGGGAATTATCGGGTCCGGGCACATGCCAATGGTTATTTGGGGGAGGTGACCGTCCCGGTGGTCGTTGCAGCGCATCAGGACACAATTTTGCATCTGGAGGGTGGGGGAGGCTGGCCGGACGAATCGTCGTTCAACCAAACCAATGCCGTGCGCTTGCCAAATGGCACGGTCATTGGTTGGAAGGCTGCTGCCGATTAATTTTGGATCCTTTGTTTCCAGAGGTTATTGGGAATATGCATTTGAGCCTCAGGAATACACATGCCGGGGCAGGGGCGCGCCGGCTCTGATTGCCAAATTCTCCAACATCCCAACCAATATGGGTTTTTGGCCCCATAGCAAATGGTCAGGCTACGGTCTAGCCAGACCTGCCGAATCTCCATTTGCGTGGAAGGTGGCAAGACTATTCTGGCTTCGGTGAAGCCAAGGGGATAGCGCAATGGCTGCAATTTGATGGTCATGTAAGGAAATCCCTTGAGGGAGACGCCGCCATCGGGGGGAGCAGACTGAGAAAACTTGGCTGTTCTTGGTCGAATTTGGTCCCCAAATATTGCCATTTAGCTTAATCACAGAGGCAAGCTTCCTCCTCTTGGTACAAAGGCGCCTGATGCTGGGTTGTTTCCTTGCAACCCGATGGGGTTTTTCCATAATTAAATCAACAGTTTCTGATTTTGGCCGCAGACAATTTGCTGAAACTTTTGTGTTGTGGGGTCAGAGGCCGGGTACAATGGCAGGGGTAGACCCGCCATTCGTATTGCAAGTGCTTAACAATCAAGCGGAAGGGTGGTGGAGTGGTCTATTGCACCTGACTCGAAATCAGAATGTTCTTCTTGGACTTTGCTGGACTCCCTTGGAAATCAATGGCCTAGCACGACTTTTGCCAACAGCGAAAATGACCCATTCGGTCTATTTTGGACCGCTCTTTAAGCGCGGAGGGGTACAATGGAAAGGCACCTGATTTTGGTTCTTTCGGCGCTGCTCGGACATTGCAGGCCTCTCTTATTAATCAATGACTTGGCTTGGGCGGCCTGACTTGTCAAAATGATCGCTTGGGACTGCTTTGGCCCAATATTCAAAAGCGAGGGGCTCAATCTATCGTGCAATATAAGTGTAATGCTGGGCTCCTCTTGGCGGTGTTAGGCCAAAGAGTGGCATTTAAACAATAGTCGCTTGGACGCGGTTTTCAATAACACCCGTGCTGATTGCGTAACGGGTAAGTCCTGCGGTATCGTGTATGTCGAGTTTTTCCATCAGATTCTGCCGATGTTTCTCAATGGTTTTGATGACAATGCCAAGTTCTGCGGCCATCTCCTTATTGGTTTTACCCTCCGCAATGAGTTGCAACACCTCTCGTTCGCGCGAGGTCAAGTCAGGATTGCTTAGAAGGGATGCATTGTTGCCCATGGCTTGCCGCGCACGCCGCGCGCGCCGCCGTGCGATCAAGGGACTGAAATAGGTATTCCCATTTTGCACCTCTCTTATTGCCCGACACACGTCATGGGCCGAGGTCTGTTTGAGCAGAAAACCCTTTGCACCTGACGCAATCGCTTGATTCACATAAGCGTCATCGCAGTGCGCCGAGAGGATAAGCACTTTGCTGGTCGGCACATCTTGGAGCAATTGACGGGTGGCCTCCACTCCGTTGAGCAGGGGCATGGCGATGTCCATCAAAACCACATGTGGACGCAGTTTCTTGGCCAGCAGCACCGCTTGACGGCCGTCAGGAGCTTCGCCTACAACTTTTACCCCAGCATCCATTTCGAGCATCCAGCGAAAACCTTCGCGCACAATGGTGTGGTCTTCTGCCAGCATGACATTAATCAGATTCATAATTTTAATGGTAATTGATTTATCGCTGTTTTGGTTTGGAGCATTTCGCTTGGTCGGGGCGTTGGTGCCGTGCTGTCAATGATTCCTACTTGGTGCTGGTGACCAGCCCGCCACCGAAGCTCGGCTGACACCACTTTAACGGCCCCGACAACCATTGGTTGCTTGCTACCCCCAATCTGCAATTGTCGTGCCGTCGGCATTTGATAAGGGAAACATGATTTAGGACCCAGGCGAGTTTGCAAATTGCATCCTCCGGCGAAACTCTGGCGTGCGGAATGCAAGCGCAGCTTTCAGCGAACGCACAAATGGAACCGGCCAGGAAGCCACCCAGGCGCGGCGGCTCACGAACGTTTCTTCGGGGCAACGTCAGCAAGGCAAGTTCCGTAGGCTGGCAGAGCGGTTTGGCAACGTTGCACACGGAGAGTTCAAGGATTTACAATCTGGCCTGCTCTTGAACTACTCCCACGAATGCAGCGGCCTGCAACTCAGCTTGGTCAACGTGGCCACGAACAATCGTTGGTTCAACTGCATTCAAACAAGCTGGGCACTGGTTGTCCCATCGTTAACTGGCCGTGGGAATGTTTACAGCCAGCAAACTTCAGAAGCATTTGGCCGCTTCATATGAGGTCGGACAATGCTCGTTCCAGCGCTTCCACCCGGACAGGTTTGACCAGATGGGTGCTGAAACCCGCCTTTTGACTGCGCGCCAAGTCTTGCTCCATGCCATAGCCGCTCAAAGCAATACCTTTGAGTCCAAACGCATCATGCAGTTCTGCCATCAACGTATAACCGTCGCCATCCGGCAGGCCCAGATCAGAAATCAAGAGGTCGAAATGCTCTCGGCGCACCAAGCCGCGTGCCTCGCCCAGCGTGGCGGCGGCCTGGACTTTGAAATCCCGACGACTCAATAAATGTGCCAGCGCGGTGCGGGTCGGCTCATGATCTTCAACCAACAAAATGCTCATTCCTCGTTGCTGTATTCGCTTCGGTCGCGAACCGCTTTCGGCCAATGGTTCGCCGCGTTCGCCGGGTATGGATTTGTCGTGCGCTTTTCCAGTTTGCAGGTGCGGCAGTTCAATCACAAACGTCGCCCCTTTGCCGCGACCTGCACTCGTCGCCGAGATTGTGCCGCCATGCAGCTCCACCAGTTTTTTTGAAATGCTCAGGCCCAGTCCTATTCCTCCAAAACGGTGGGGGCTGCCACTGTTGGCATGGTCGCCTTGGGAAAACGCGTCAAAAATCCGGTCAATCTCCTGCGCGGTCAGACCGATGCCGGAGTCAATGATCCGGATCGTCATCTTGCCGCCGGGCGCAGCCACGGTCTCAATGGCAATGGTGCCGTTGTCCGGCGTGAATTTGACTGCATTCTTCAGCACATTCCAGAACACCTGTTGCAGGCGCACGGCATCTCCCTTCAATACCAACTCTTGGGCCGCGAAGTTCAAGTTGAGGCAAATTCCTTTTTGGCCAAGTTCCGGGCGCACCGTTGCGATCGCGGCCTGCAAAATTGCGTGCACCTCCACACAGTCCGTCGCCAGCGAGAGTTTGCCGTGCGTCACCCGGGTGAGATCCAGGAGGTCGTCAATCAGCCGGGCTTCCAATTCAACATTGGTGCGGATGTTGGCGAACTGCGCGCGAACTCCCGCCGGGAGCTGCGGATCTTCGGCCGCGGCGCTGGCAATCAGCAGTACCGGATTCAACGGGGTGCGCAATTCATGCGACAGCGCCGCGAGGAAATCATCCTTGGCGCGCGCGGCCGCCACCGCCTGCACGTGGGCGTGCTCCAATTCCCGCTTGGCCTGGTTCTGGCGGGTGATGTCGCGCACAATTTTGGAGGCGCCAATGACTCTCCCCTCGTGGTCTTTGATGGGTGAAACGGTCAGGGAAATTTCGATCCGGCTCCCGTCCTTGCGTTGCCGGACGGTCTCATAATATTCAATCGATTCGCCCGCGCGAATGCGCTCCAGTATGTTCGGCTCCTCGCTGCGAAGTTCCGGCGGCATCAGCATCGTGACCGGCTGGCCGATCGCCTCCTCGGGTTTATATCCAAACAGCCGCTCGGCGCCGCGGTTCCAACTCGTAATGCGGCCGTTCAGATCCTTGCTTAAAATGGCATCGTCCGAAAACTCCACAATCGCCGCCAGCCGCCGCGCGGCTTCCTCGGCGCGCTTGCGCTCGGTGGTCAGGCGCGTCGTGCCGCAAACCGCCGCTACGCTGCCATCTGCCGCCAGCACCGGGCTGAAGATATATTCGTGATAATCTTCGATGCCCGCCGCATCCTTGAAATACGTCTCACCCCGGACCGGCTTGCCGGTTTGGACGACTTCCAGGACCTGCGCTTTGAGCCGCGCCGCCAGTTCCACGGGATATCCCAGTTCCAAGGAGCTTTTGCCGGTGATTTCCGGGAGCGTTTTCGCCCATATTTTCAAAAGCGGTTTGTTGGCGTAGATCCAGTTGCCCTCGAGGTCAAACGTGTAAGCCAGATCGGTGATGGAAGACAACGTGGCATCATACATGCGTCTTTGTGCCTCCTTTTGTTTTAATAGTTCCGCATGGGCGGCGATTCGTTCCTGCACCCGGGCTTCCAGTTCGTTGTTGGCCTGACGCAACGACTGCTCGGCCTTTTCGCGCTGGGCAATCTCGCTCTCCATGGCGCGGTTGAGCGCCGCGAGCTCCCGGTTTTTTTGAAACAGCTCCACGAAGACGGCGATTTTGGACTTGAGAATCTTGGGATCAACGGGCTTGGTGAGATAGTCAACCGCTCCCACCTCATAGCCTTGAAGAATATCCTTGTCCTGCTGAAAATATGCCGTCAAAAAAATGATGGGAATGTGCTGGGTGCGTTTGCGCTGTTTGATGAGATGTGCCAGTTCAATCCCGTTCGTGTCGGGCATCTGAATGTCGAGGACGATGGCCGCGAACTCCCCGTCAATCAAGGCCATCAAAGCCGCTTGCGCCGTCTGCACCCGGATCAGGCGATAGTCAGGTGACGCGAGAATGCTTTCAAGCACATCCAGGTTCCTGACCTCGTCGTCCACCAGCAGAATGCCAACGCGGCCTGCATCAACCGCAGAAAGGCCTCCAGAAAGGTTTGCGCTCGTCATATTTTCAAGTGCTGGCACAAAATGATTGTCTGTGACCACCGGTTTGTTAGCGGTACAGCCAGACTCGGAGCAGCGACAGCAGTTCATCGGTATTGACCGGCTTGGCGATGTAATCCGAAGCGCCCGCTTCGAGGCATTTTTCGCGGTCACCCTTCATGGCCTTTGCTGTGAGCGCCAGAATGGGCAGGGCGCCGAATTGCGGGTCCTTGCGGATTTCCCGCATGGTCTGATAGCCGTCCATTTCCGGCATCATGATGTCCATGAGCACGACGTCCATGTCCGGTTTGCTCTGGATGAGTTCAATCGCCTGCCGGCCGTTCGTGGCGCTGACCACATCCATTTCCTGATTCTCCAGCATCGTGGTCAGGGCAAAAATATTCCGCGCATCGTCGTCCACGATGAGCACTTTGCGCCGGCGCAGCACGTCGTTTGAAGCATGAAGTTTTGCGAGCATTTTCTGTTTGGCTTCCGGCAGCTCCGTCACCACGCGGTGCAGAAAAAGAGCCGTTTCATCAAAGAGCCGCTCCGGAGATTGAACGTCCTTGAGGACGATGCTCTTGGCCATCGTCCGCAACTGACGCTCCTCTTCCGCGCTCAGATTCTTGCCCGTGAACACCACGATCGGAATCTCGCGCAGCGTCGGCTCGGCCTGCAGCTTTTCCAGCAAATCAAAACCCGTCATGTCCGGCAAACGGAGATCCAATACACAGCAATCAAACGGCTGATCGAGGAGCGTGTTGAGGGCTTCCGCGCCGGTTGCCGCCGTTGCGATTTCAATATCATCATGGTTCAGCAGTTCGACGATGCTTTGGCGCTCGATGCCATCGTCCTCCACCACCAGCAGTCGTTTTACCCGTGGGGCGGCAAAGTTTTTGATCCGTTCGAAACATTGTTCCAACCCCTCGGTCGTGGCCGGCTTGACCATGCAGGAGACGGCGCCGTGCGCCAGGCCGTGTCGCCGCTCCTCCTCCACGGAAACAATCTGGACCGGTATGTGTCTCGTGGCCGGGTTCAGCTTGAGATTATTCAGCACGGTCCAGCCCAGCATGTCTGGCAGGAAGATGTCGAGCGTGATGGCGGTTGGCTGAAATTGTTGGGCGAGTGCCAGCGCGGCGTTGCCACGCGTCGCCACGATGCCTTTGAAACCCTTTTCACGCGCCAGGCCAAGCAGCATTCGCGCGTAATGCGGATCGTCATCCACAATGAGCAGCACCGGGTCGCCCGGTTGGGTCACGTCGCGATCATCCAAAATCGTCGCCTCCTTCTCCCGAATCACTGGCAGCGTGATTTGCGGCATCGCCGCCGCGGGATTCGTTTCCGCCGTCGGTTCGTTAAAAGTCAGGGGCAGGAACAAGGTGAAGGTGCTCCCTTCATCCGGGGTGCTGTTTAAACGAATTTCACCGCCCAGCAGCGAGGCCAGTTCCCGCGAAATCGCCAGGCCCAGTCCGGTGCCGCCGTATTTCCGGCTGGTTCCCGCGTCGGCTTGTTGAAACGCTTCGAAAATCAACCGCTGTTTTTCCGGAGCGATGCCGATGCCGGTGTCGTTGATGGCAAAGGAAACCACTTTCGGCGCGCGATTCAACCCCGGATGCCCCGTGGTCCAGCCCCCCGTCGCCAGCTGAACTTTGACCTGGACATGTCCTTGCGCGGTAAATTTGAAGGCGTTGGAGAGCAAATTCTTCAGAATCTGCTGCAATCGCTTTGGGTCGGTGATCATGGCGCGCGGCAGGTTCGCATCGAAATCCACCTGGAAAGGAAGGTTTTTCGCATCCGCCACGTGCCGGAAATTGCGCTCGATGGATTCACGCAGCGACGGGAAATTAATTTCCTCGGCCTCCACCGTGACCGTTCCCGATTCGATCTTCGACAAGTCCAGAATGTCGGTGATGAGGTTCAGCAAATCCGAACCGGAAGAATGAATGTTTTTTGCAAAGTCAACCTGCTTGGGCGTCAGGTTGCCCGCGGCGTTCTCCGCCAGTTGCTGGCCGAGGATGAGCACGGAATTGAGCGGCGTGCGCAGCTCGTGCGACATGTTGGCGAGGAATTCTGATTTGTATTTCGAAGTCAGCGCGAGTTCGACGGCCTTTTCCTCGAGCGCGCGGCGCGCTTGTTCCACCTCCTGGTTCTTGCGCTCGACCTCCGAATTTTGCTCGGCCAGTTGCCGGGCTTTTTGCGCCAGTTCCTCGTTCGTCTGTTGCAATTCCTTTTGCTGTGATTGCAATTCGACCGTGAGCTGCTGCGACTGCTGGAGCAGGCCTTCCGTGCGCATGGTCGCTTCGATGGTGTTCAGCACCACCCCGATGGACTGGGTCAGCTGTTCGAGAAAAGTAATGTGCGTCACGTTGAATGGCTTCAACGAGGCCAGCTCAATCACCGCCTTGGTCTGGCCTTCAAAGAGCATGGGCAGCACCACAATGCTCACCGGCGGCGCTTCTCCCAGGCTGGATTGCACGCGGGTGTAGTTCTTTGGTATTTTGTTCAATAGAATGCGCTGTTTTTCCAAGGCGCACTGGCCGACCAGCCCTTCGCCCAATGGAATTGTCTCCGGTTGCCCGGTCCGTTGTGCGTAGGCGGCCAGCAGATGAAGCGTCAGTTTTTTGTCGCTGTCGGTTTCCATCTGGTAAATCGTTCCCTGTTGCGCCTCCACCAGCGGCGCCAGCTCTGACAGCAGCATCTTGCCGACGGTGAACAGATCGCGCTGACCCTGCAGCATGCGGGTGAACTTGGCCAGATTCGTTTTCAACCAGTCCTGTTCCTGGTTGCTTTCCGTGGTCACGCGCAGATTGGAAATCATCGTGTTGAGATTGTCCTTGAGATCGGCGACCTCGCCCCGCGCCTCCACTTGAATGGAACGCGTCAGATCCCCTTTCGTTACCGCGGTCGCGACTTCGGCGATCGCGCGGACTTGGGTCGTGAGCGTGGCCGACAGCAAATTGACGTTTCCAGTCAGATCCTTCCATGTGCCGGCCGCGCCGGGCACGTGGGCCTGGCCGCCCAGCCGCCCTTCCACCCCAACTTCGCGCGCCACGTTGGTGACCTGTTCGGCAAAAATCGCGAGCGTGTCCGTCATGTTGTTGATGGTGTCGCCGAGCGCTGCGACTTCCCCCTTCGCTTCGACTGTGAGTTTCTGGCGCAGGTTGCCGTTGGCCACCGCCGTCACCACGCGCACAATGCCGCGCACCTGGTCCGTGAGATTGTTCGCCATGGAGTTGACGTTGTCGGTCAGGTCTTTCCAGGTGCCCGCGACGCCCTGCACTTGTGCCTGGCCTCCGAGCTTGCCTTCCGTGCCGACTTCGCGTGCGACGCGGGTCACTTCGGAGGCGAAGGCGTTGAGCTGGTCCACCATGGTGTTGATCGTTTCTTTCAATTGTAAAATCTCGCCCTTCACGTCCACCGTGATCTTGCGGGAGAGGTCCCCGCGCGCGACTGCGGTGGTGACTTCGGCAATATTGCGAACTTGCGCGGTAAGGTTCGCGCCCATGGCGTTCACCGAGTCGGTCAAGTCCTTCCATGTGCCCGCCACGCCGGGCACGACTGCCTGCACTCCGAGGCGCCCTTCGGTGCCGACTTCGCGCGCAACACGCGTCACTTCGGAAGCAAACGAGCGAAGCTGCTCCACCATGGTGTTGATCGTTTCCTTGAGCTGGAGAATTTCGCCGCGCACGTCCACCGTGATCTTGCGCGAGAGGTCGCCACTGGCCACGGCAATCGTTACTTCCGCGATGTTGCGCACCTGGGTCGTAAGATTGTTGGCCATGACGTTGACGGAGTCCGTCAAATCCTTCCACGTGCCGGCCACACCCGACACCTGTGCCTGGCCGCCGAGCTTGCCTTCCGTGCCCACCTCGCGCGCGACGCGCGTTACTTCCGCGGCAAACGCATTAAGCTGGTCCACCATCGTGTTGATGGTGTTTTTCAACTCCAGAATCTCTCCCTTCACGTCCACCGTGATTTTGCGCGAAAGGTCACCCAGCGCGACCGCCGTGGTCACGTCCGCGATGTTACGGACTTGGGTCGTCAAATTGTTTGCCATCGAATTGACGTTGTCCGTCAAATCCTTCCACGTGCCGGCCACGCCGGACACCTGCGCCTGCCCGCCGAGCTTGCCTTCCGTGCCGACCTCGCGCGCCACGCGGCTCACTTCGGATGCAAACGCGTTGAGCTGATCCACCATCGTGTTAATGGTGTCTTTCAGCTCCAGAATTTCACCGCGCACGTCCACCGTGATTTTGCGGGAGAGATCGCCTTTGGCGACGGCCGTCGTGACTTCGGCAATGTTACGAACCTGGCCGGTGAGGTTGTTGGCCATCGAATTGACGTTGTCCGTCAGATCCTTCCACGTGCCGGCCACGCCGGACACCTGCGCCTGGCCGCCGAGTTTGCCTTCCGTCCCGACCTCGCGGGCGACCCGCGTGACTTCGGAGGCGAACGCGTTGAGCTGGTCCACCATCGTGTTGATCGTGTTTTTCAACTCCAGAATTTCGCCGCGCACATCCACGGTGATTTTACGCGAGAGATCGCCCTTGGCCACGGCCGTCGTGACTTCGGCGATGTTGCGGACCTGGCCCGTGAGGTTGTTGGCCATCGAATTGACGTTGTCCGTCAAATCCTTCCAGGTCCCCGCCACGCCTGGCACGACCGCCTGCCCGCCGAGCTTGCCGTCCGTGCCGACCTCGCGCGCGACGCGGCTTACTTCCGACGCGAAGGAATTCAACCGGTCGACCATCGTGTTGATGGTTTCCTTGAGCTCCAGGATTTCACCCTTCACGTCCACCGTGATCTTGCGCGAGAGATCGCCGCGTGCGACCGCGGTCGTCACCCCGGCGATGTTGCGGACTTGTGCCGTGAGGTTGGAAGCCATCGCATTCACCGAGTCCGTCAAATCTTTCCACGTGCCCGCCACGCCGGGGACGACCGCCTGCCCGCCGAGTTTGCCTTCCGTGCCGACCTCGCGGGCGACGCGCGTCACTTCCGCCGCGAAGGAGCGAAGCTGATCCACCATGACGTTGATGGCTTCCTTGAGTTGCAGAATCTCGCCGCGGACGTCCACCGTGATTTTTTTGGACAAATCACCATTCGCCACCGCGATGGTCACATCTGCAATGTTGCGAACTTGTGCGGTAAGGTTGCCCGCCATCTGGTTCACGCCCTCGGTTAATTCCTTCCAGACGCCGGAGACGCCCTTCACCTTGGCCTGGCCGCCGAGCTTGCCTTCCGTGCCCACTTCGCGCGCCACGCGAATGACTTCCACGGAAAAGGCGCCGAGCTGGCCGACCATGCCGTTGACCAGTTTGGCAGTGCGCAGATATTCGCCCTTGAGCGGTCGCCCGCTTAATTCGAGCGGCATGGCTTGCGATAGGTCGCCTTTGGCCACCGCCCCGATGACGCGCCCCACCTCCACCGTCGGTTGCGAAAGTTCATCCACCAGCGAGTTGATCGCTTCAATGCGATCCGCCCAATTGCCGGTGGAATCGCCCAGCGGCAGGCGCTCGCCAATTTTGCCTTCTTCGCCCACTTGATAACGCAGGCGCAAAAGGCTCTTGTTGAAATTCTCCATGCGGCGGGAAATCTGATTGACGCGGTCGGCCACGCGCCCTTCCAGCCCCGTCCAATCAGAAGGGAGCCGCGTGGAAAAATCGCCGTCCTCCAATTCGCCCAGCACTTTCAGCAATTGCCTCATGAACATGCCCTTGTTCGTGTCAGGGCTGCGAGGCGTGAGTTCAGTTGCTTTCGCATTTTTCATAACCGTATTTTGTTTGGTCGCGTTTTTTCGACTGCGATTGGCCCCAGGCCTGCCGGTTCCGTTGCTAATAGCCTTCCGCCGCCGCCGGTGACCCAACGGACGTAAGCAGATTGTTATCCTCCCGGCCGCAAACCTGCCTGGCGTCTGCCTGTTTGCCTGCTGGCAAGGTAAAATAAAAACAGGAGCCGCCGTCTTTTCGTGGCTCGTAGCCGCAACTTCCACCCTGGAGCTCCATCAACCGTTGCACAATGGACAGACCCAGTCCTGGCGCAGCCTCAGCCGCATGGAGCAAATGGAATGGTTTGAATAATCCAGCTCGCTTTTCCACGGGCACCCCGTCGCCACGGTCGTTAACCCAGAAGCGGAATTCATGGTCGTCCTTGCGCCAGCCCAGTTCGATCTGGCCCTGCCCGTATTGCAGGGCGTTCGCCAGCAAGTTCCACCAGACCACCTCCAGCCATGCCATCACGCCAATCACCTCCGGCCAGTCGGCCGGCTCGGCCAAGGTGGCATGCTGCTTCAGCACGGCGCTTTCCAAACGCGTGCGCACCCGAAACACCACCTCCCCCATGGCGAGAGCCTCCCGCCCGGCGGGCGTGGCCGAGGCTTTTAAAATAAAACTCACCCGGTCAATGAGTTTGCCCATGCCTTCCGCGGATTCCAAAATGGGCGCCAGCAGCAAGGCCGTGGACGGACTTTGGTCGGCCAAAACTTCCTTCAATATTTCGCTGGTGGAAATGACGCCGCCCAGGGGAGTCCGCAAATCGTGGCTGATTCGCCGGGCCACGGTCAGCAAGTCGCCGCGCAGTCGCGCGTTGTCTTGCACGAGGCGTTCCACCGTGGCGACGCTCACCATGGGATCCAGTTCATGTGTAGTGTTCATCATTCGAGGCCGATTTTTTTACGTTTGCGATAAAGGGTCGCCTGGTCAATGCCGAGAATCTCCGCCGCTTCCGTCAGACTCGGAGTGTGTTCCAGAATTTTTCGCAGGTGCGCCTCTTCCAGCTTTTCCAGGGAAATCAACGAGCCCACTTGCGGCAGAGTTTCTGCCCCCATGATGCTTGTTGCCGCTTGCCCGCGCAGTTCCGCGGGGAAATCTTCCGGAAAAAGCTGTTGCCGTCGCGCCAAAATGACCGCGCGTTCGATGGCATTGCGCAGCTCGCGCAGGTTCCCCGGCCAGGAATACGTGCGGAGGCAGGCAATGGCCTCGCGGGAGAGCCCGTCGAGCGGGCGCGCACATTGTTCGGCAAAATATTTTTCGTAATATTCCGCGAACCGGATCAGGTCGCCATCGCGCAGCCGCAGCGGCGGCATTTCCACCGTGATGACATTGAGGCGGAAGTAAAGGTCTTCGCGGAACAAACCTTCCGCCACGCGCTTTTTCAAATCGCGGTTCGTCGCCGCGATAAGCCGCAGATTGGCGGTGCGGGTCACGTTTTCGCCGAGCCGCTCGTATTCGCGTTCCTGCAGCAGGCGCAGCAGTTTGGGCTGGATTTCCATGGGCAGATCACCGATCTCGTCCAGGAAGAGCGTGCCCCCTTCGGCGGCCTTGACTTTGCCCCAGTGATCCTTGATCGCTCCCGTGAACGATCCGCGCACATGCCCGAAAAGTTCGCTTTCCAGCAATTCTTTGGACAAGCTCGGGCAGCTCACCGTCACAAACGGCTTGTCCGCCAGATGGCTCCGCTCATGGACCGCGCGCGCCGCCACGCTTTTCCCGGTGCCGCTTTCGCCGAGGATTAAAATGGAAGCCGGCGTTTTGGCCGCGCGCACCAGAATTTCCATCACTTCGCGCATGACTGGCGTCGTGAAGTCGAAGATGGGTTCGAGCCCCTGCGTCTTGATTTCGGTGACCTCCTGCTCGAGCCGTTCGATGCGCTGGCTCATTTGGTTCAGTCGCTGCAGGCGTGCCAGCACATTGAGGAATTGTTCCCGCTGAAACGGCTTTTCCAGAAAGTCCACCGCTCCCCGCCGCATGGCTTCCACCGCAATTTTCACACTGCCCTGTGCTGTGAACAGCACAACCGGCAACACCGGAAATTGCTTTTGCAATTCCGACAGCACGTCCAGACCATTTTCCCGCCCCAGATACACGTCGAGCAGGACGGCGTCCCATTTATCCTCCTTCAACCAGGCCAGGCCGAGTTGGCCGGACTCGACGCCTTCCGCATAGTGCCCGGCTTCCTCAATGAGGAAACAGGTCGCGTCCCGCACCGTTTTGTCGTCATCAATGACTAAAAAATCCATAATCGGTTTATTGGCCGGCCGCCGGCGTTGGCAGTCGCATCGTAAATGTCGCGCCCTGACCTGGGCTGCTCTCGCATATCAACTCTCCGCCCATCGCCAGCACCAGTTTGCGCACGATGCTCAGGCCCAGGCCCGTTGAAGCTTCGCCGCCGGTCGGTCGCGCCGAAAGCCGCCCGTAGCGGCGAAACATCCGGCCTTTGTCCTCGTCCGTGAACCCCGGACCTTCGTCGCGAATGATGCATTCCACGCGTTGGCTCAAGCCTCGCACCGAAATGAAAATCCGTTTGCCCGGTTCGGAAAACTTGAGCGCGTTGGAAAGCAAATTATCGAGCACCTGATCCAGCGCGCGGCCGTCGGCCCGTACCAGGATCGCTTCCGCCGGAATTTCGGTCAGGATCGTCATTCCCTTCTGCCGGGCCGCTTCTTGATATTGCTCCACTGCGGCCGTCGCCACCTCGCCCAGATCGGCCGTGCCCGGCTTCAAGGTGAAGCCGTGGTCGGTGGCGGAGTTGGCCAGAAAGTCCTTGAGGAATATCAAGGCCGAGGCGCTTGAACGCAACGTGTTTTCTGACAATTTCGCCAGCCGCTCATTCGCCGTGCGTTGGAGCTGGTTGTACATTAATTCCGCGCTCATTTTTATGCCGACGAGATAATTGTTGAGGTCGTGTGCCAGAATGCCGAGCAGTTCGTCCTTGTCCTGCGCCAGCAGTTTGAGCTGGTCGTGTGCGTGTTTCAGCGCCAGTTGCGTCCGCACCCGCGAAACCAGTTCCGCCTGGTTGAACGGTTTGGTGATATAATCCACCCCGCCGGAATCCAGCGCGCGCACGATGAAATCCTTGTCGTCCGCGGCGGAGAGAAAAATCACCGGAATATCTCTCGAGTCCGCATTTGCTTTAAGTTGCTGGCACACGTCACAGCCGCCCATGCCCGGCATGAGCAAATCCAGCAGGATCAGATCGGGCCGGCGCAGCGCCACCCGTTTCAACGCCGTGGGACCATCGCTGGCGGGAATGATCTCGTGGCCGAGTTTGCCGAGCACCGCGCCCACAATCTGAATGTTTGCCGGCTGGTCGTCCACGACGAGAATTCGCCCGGGGACGGTGCCGGCGGGCGAACTGGCCGTTGCCTCGCGGACGGTTGTGGCCTCATTCATGCGCTTGTCCCTTGGTCCAGTTGTTCCACCAGCGCGGCGAATTCACCCAGGTGCTTTTCCAAATCCGTCACGGCGTAATTGTCCGCGTCATGGAGTAATTTTTGAGCATAGTGAGCCAGCGGTTCACAATGCCAACGCTGCCCCAAACCTTCGAGCCCTTGCGCAAACACCCTGCTTTCATTAACCGCCACGCTGTCGCGGATCGCCGGCCAGGGCTCAATCAACAATTGCCGCAGTTGGGAAATCAATTCCTTCGGCACCGGCGCCACCGTTTCCATGATCGTTTCCTTGTCCTCCGCATCGGTTGCTTGATTGGCGCTCGCCTTCCGGGCATGCCGTGGCAAAAAGTCCGCGAGTTCATCGAACAATTCCCGCTTCGAAAACGGCTTGCGGACAAAGCCGCTGAACCGTTCTTTCAGCGATTTGTCCTCACTTCGCAAATTGGAGGCTGTCACCGCGATGATGGGAAGGAACTCCAGGCCGGGAATCTTGCGAATCTCCTCCAATGCCTCATAACCATTCATTCCCGGCATCCGCACATCCAGCAGCAAAATATCGGGCTTCAGTTCGCGGGCTTTGCTCACCGCCTCCGTACCATTGGCGCCAAACAACAACTGATGATGTGAACCGGCAAAGATTCCTTCCATCAGCCGGCAGTTGCTCTCATTATCGTCCACCACGAGCAGCGTGGCCGGACGAAGTTCATTGAAATCCACTTCATCCGTCGGCGCGGATTTCGCCGATGCCGGCAGCCGCGTGGAAATTGGCACGTTGGGAAAGCGCAGATGGAAGGCCGAACCCTGCCGCATGACGCTCGCCACGGTTACCGTGCCGCCCATGATTTCCGTGAGTCGCTTGACGATGGAAAGCCCCAGGCCCGTGCCTTGATTCTCTTTGTCGCGATTCGCACCCGCCTGTACAAAGGGTTTGAAGATGGCATCGAGTTTGTCCTGTGGAATGCCGACGCCGGTATCCTGCACCTCAATGACCAGGGTGACGTGGCTGCTCGTCGCCTCCTTTTCCCAAAGCACCCGGACCTCAACGCTGCCTTGGTCCGTGAATTTAACCGCGTTGCCAACCAAATTGACGAGAATTTGCCGCAGTCGGATCCGGTCCAGCAGCAACGCATGAGGAAAATCGCCGGCGACCTGGCAGCCCAGTTGCAGGTTCTTCTTGGCCGCCGGTTCGGAAAACAACGTGTGAATGAAGTCGCAAATCTCACGCAAATCCGTCGGCTCTGGATGCAGTTCCATCACGCCCGCCTCGATTTTTGACATGTCGAGAATGTCATTGATGAGCAGCAGCAGCGAGCCGGCGCTGGAGCGGATGGATTGCAGGTATTGCCGGTGGCGCGGCTCGTGGAGATCATCTTGCAGCAATTCGCTAAAACCCAGGATCGCGTTCATCGGGGTGCGAATTTCGTGGCTCATGTTCGCGAGAAAAATTGTTTTTTCCTTGTTGTTATGCTCGGCCTGCAGCTTGGCCTCCACGAGTTCGCGCTCGCGTTGCTGATGTTTCAACGTGAGGCGGGCCAGCCAGTACGCGAAGATCCCGGCTCCCACCCCCATGACGCCGGCGGCCACGCTGGTGATGTTCGCGCGCGACAAAATGGTTCGTAGCCTGCTCCTGATGCCGGTGATCTTGCTGGCAAGCTGTTGGGTCAGGCGGGCGGCTTCGTCGCGCACTTCGTCCATGCTCCGCTTGCCATCGCCGGCAGCAATCAGGCTGGCCGCTTTGGCGAAGCCGTGCTCGCGCGCCTCAATGACGGCCATTTGATAATTCAGGCTCACCTCGGCTTGCGCGCGTAGTTGGGTCACACTTTTCAACAAATCCGAATCATTGTGCGCCAGCTCCACGAGGTGATTGAACCGCGCCGATAAGTTCGTGCTGCTGCTGTTCAATGGCTCCAGAAATTGTTTGTCGCCGGTGATGACATAACCCCGCATGGCCGTTTCCGTATCCAGCAGGGATTTCAGCACGCCGTCCAATTCTTCCCGCGCGGTGACGATGTCCCGCCCTGAGGTCATCTGCACCGAAAGTTGCCACCATGATATGGCCGCCAGCACGACGCTTCCTATTGAAAGCGTGAGCCATAGAATCACGGCCGTTTTGTAAATCAAGTTGTTAGGCTGCCGCATATACTTCCCTCGATTGAGCCAAAAACTACACGCTCCTCCATACCAACCCGGTTTGAATCCTAGCTCTCGAGAAAGTTTTTGTCTATGCATATCTCTAACACTGCGCATTAGGCCGAAATGAATTCCACCACCATTGTCAACGCGGATGAGCATGCGGTGGTCATGGCCGGGCCGGCCGGCAGCGCCACCGCGTACCCGGCCCGGACCAGCCCCCTAAGCCAGGTGCCAAACGCAAACACCGCCAAGACCAGCCTCTGACTAAACCTTTGCCTCTGGGCGACCCGGCCTGATGTGCAAACTCACGCCGTGGCAAGTTGCGGGGCATTGACCGGCAGCGCCGCCTCATCGGGCCGCAAAGATTCTGCTTCCTGAACTATCCGGTGAATGAAACGCAGCTTGGCGACGACCGCTGGCGGAATCACGAACGGATAGAGGTCGGTCAACCCCATCCCGCGATTGATGGCGTTCAACGCGCATGTCAGCGGAATCCATTCCGCGAGCAACTGGTCGAAATCCATCCCCGCGCTGAACTGCACCGCTGCCGGGGGTGCTGACCCATCGTTGGCGACATTCTCCGCCTTCACGCCCACGCCAAAATTTGCAGCGGTTTCCATCGTATCCATGATATGCAGATAATGCGCCCACGTTTCCGCCCAATCTTCCCATGGATGCGAACTCGCGTACGCCGTGACGGTTCGTACCGGCCAGTCGGCGGGCGGGCCTTGCTGGTAGTACGCCTGCAGCGCGGCCTCATAATCCAACGTTTCATCACCAAAAAACTCCCGAAAGCCTGGCAGGTTTGGTGAATGGGCGATGAGCCGGTCCCAATAAAAATGCCCCGATTCGTGACGCAGATGGCCGATCAACGTGCGATACGGTTCATGCAAGTTCAAGCGGCGATGTTCCCGCTCATCGTCATCGGCCTCAGCAATATTGAGCGTGATCACTCCGTCCTGATGGCCGGTTTTGACGGGCGCATTTTGGTTGTCCTGGAGAAACTGAAAACGTAACGGGTTGGCGGCGCCGCCCGGCTCGCTTTGCAACGGCAGGCCCAGTTTTAGAAAAGTGTAAATACAGCGGCGCTTGGCCTGTTCCAGTTTGTTCCAGCGCCCGCGATTTTTCACCTCGGTCAGATCGGGAATGATTTCGTTGAGCCGGCACGCCCCGCAAAACGGGTTTGGATCGTTCGCTGGCACCATCCAATTACACACTTGATGCTGCTGACCATTCGCGCAGTTGCGGTAGACCGTCTTTGCCGCCGATCCTGCCAGCGCCTGCCACTGCCCGTCGCCGGTCTTTTCGAGCGCGCTCATTTCCAAAACATCAGGCAAAAACCCCAATGCGCGGTCGCAATTCAAACAACGGTCATTTTCAAAAAAAACCATCGCCCCACAGTTGTCACAATGAAAACAATTCATAAATTAATTTGGATTTTTTCCGCGCCGCCAAACCACGTTGGCTTGGCAGCCTGCTGTTGTGCGCACCTTCCGCCCCGTGACGAATCACGTTAACTCCGTGGCGGAGGGCGCCTAAATTTTCCTGCCCTGAATGATGCGCACGAGAATCATGATGATGGCGACGACCAACAGAATGTGGATGAAGCCGCCCATCGTATAAGACGAAACCAAACCCAGCAGCCAGGCGATGATTAAGATTAATGCCAGTGTGTAAAGCATAACCAATTCATTCTTGCTGACCTGTCAGCCGGATGCGCCCAAATAAAAGCCCCGTCGTTTTCCCGGTGGTGATGGCTTGGTGCGTCACGCCATAAGCCTCGTGCACGGTTTCATTCCTGCCGAATTTTGAATTTGCATTCATTAATAAATAAGCGTCGGCAGGAACATTAAGCATCAGCAATCATGGACTGCCTGCTTCAAATCGCACACCCCGACAATATTTCTAAGCTTGGGACATGCCAGTATGTTGTCGGGCCCGATTTTCTTCAAAAACCGTGCCAACCGAACATTCGTCAACCAGCGCCCGTAAAACAGCCATGCAACTTGCATGCCGGCCAAACATTGTTCGTGCAAAATGCAAGGTCAAGACCCGCTGGGTTAGCCTGTTTTTGCCACCAAAAATTGACGGCCATGCCTGATTTCTTGTTTTTGCGCGGCAGTCCTGCTTTCCCAAAGGCTCGGCACATTACTTGCAATAGGAAATTCAGTTTTGCTGCCGCCCAGCGCGGCCCCCAGCACAATGCATTCAACCCAGCCAATATGAGCACTCTGTCCGCCAAAGGAAACCGTCCTAAAGCCAAAGGTAAATTGCGGCATAAATTTGTTCAGCCGACCGTCCTTCGTTTGAACATTTCAAACTGGGCTGTCAAAGCTAACCCCGATCTGTTGTTGCAGTCGCCCCTGACAAAATTCCAGCCAACCTCATTGCCTCGTGAATAGCGAAACCACCTCAACTGGCACATGCCTCCCGCCCGGCCTGTTTCAACTTGCCGCGCGAATCGAAAATGCCAATACGCCATCCACAATGCCGCCTCCGAAATCGATCACCATGAATGCTTCAGCCGTGATCATCTCTGATGCCCGCAGCGCCGAATTGGTCAATGCCTTCAAGTCGGGCCGTCGCGCCGCCCTGTGGCGGTGCGCGGTCGAAGCCTGACCCTCTGGAAATAATTTCGTCTGAATCTCAAGCCCAACTCCTGATTTAAATCATCATGAAACGAACCTCACGCGCAACCTCTTCTGCCGCCCCGGAAAACGCTGCTGCTGCCAGGCCCAACGACGAGCTGACGAATCTGCTCAAGCCTGGCGAATTCCGGTTAAAAGCGCCGCTCGCCAAATCCGTCAAACTCGCCGGTAATTTCACCGATTGGGAAAAACAGCCGCTGGACATGGATAAAACGGAGCATGGCGTCTGGCGTTTGATCCTCCCATTGCCCCCTGGCTATCATCCGTATCGCTTCATCGTGGATGGACAGTGGTGCGATGATCCTCAGGCCAGCCTGCACGCCCCGAACCCTTTTGGCACGCAAAACGCCGTCAAAGTCGTCACTTAAATAACCAGGCTGAATTCAAACAAATCCAATGTCACCCGCCTGCGGCGCGGATGTTGATGCGGCTCCCGCCCGCCCAATTCATGCAGCGTGCAATTTTTTCAGCGCTGGGTATCGCTCGCGGTCAAACATTACAAACATTAAAATGAAAGGTTAAATATGAACAAAGGAATTGGCATCGCCTTGCTCGTGGTCGGCATCATTCTCGTCGCCTTCGGCTTCAACGCATCCGACTCCGCCAGTTCGGGGATCTCACGAATCTTTACCGGCGCACCCACCAACAAAACGCTGTGGTTGCTTTTAGGCGGGGTGGCCAGCGCGATCGTTGGGGCGGTAATGACTTTTCGCCCTTCCAGCAAATCGTAACCCATCCACTTGGCTGGCCAAGCCCTCCGCAAGCGCTGAAATTCCCCATGCGGCGAAGGGCCGCATGTCCGCGGAGCTTGAACGCGTTTTGCTGCGCAATATCCAATACATGTCGTGCTGCCTGGCCGCCATTGGCATGTCTTGCGACTGCGGGGAGTACGGCGGGATCAACTGCCGGGCCGGAGCGCGGCCGTTTCGGCCGCAGCAACTCCCTGACGACCGATGGCCCCCGAAAAACACGCAAACGCCAGTCTGGACAGCCACCGCCGTATGCGCCACCGCTCGAAAATTTCCCATGGCCATCAAGCCTGGACATTACCCGCAGCCTGAGACTGGGCACAAACGAAGTCAAAAGTTAAAACCCAAGCCGGTCGTTCCTCCATTCTTTCTTGCCACATCGCTGAGATGCCCATGAAAACGTTCTAATTCTTTCTCCCCGAGCCGCTCTTTTTGCCGCCGCCGGAGAGCTTGTTCACGGTGGCCCAGGCGCGGGCTTCCGCAGTTTTCCAGCTGACACCGTGATGTTCGTAACCGGCCTTGATGTGGGCCGCCTGACGCTTCTGCTTGTCAGTGTAGCTGGATTTATCACCTTGAGGCATGGGTGGATCGTCCTTTCAGAAATGAAGTTTTGACTTCGGTTCGCCGCGCGTTTT
>Ga0302322_100000242_pt1 | contig 40166 bp, 37 predicted proteins | sample Fen_T0_2_FD_203757 | JGI IMG/M metagenome (GOLD analysis project Ga0302322, IMG submission 203757) | Peat permafrost microbial communities from Stordalen Mire near Abisko, Sweden - Fen_T0_2 | ecosystem: Environmental > Terrestrial > Soil > Wetlands > Permafrost | place: Sweden: Abisko...
TACCGGCCAGGACACGAACGCGCGCACCACCCACGTCGAGCTCCGGCAGCGTATTGGCCGGGTGATGATGAAATTCTGGCGCCATCTCTTCGTGCGCCGTGGGCAACGCGACCCAGAGTTGCGCAACGTGCAGCCGCGAGCCGCTCTGGCGCAACTCTCTCGACGTTCGCTCCGAATGAGTAATGCCGCGGCCCGAGGTCATCCAATTTACCTCGCCCGGACGGATGGCTTGCTCGAAGCCCAGACTGTCGCGGTGGATGATCTCACCCTCGATCACGTAGGTGACCGTTGCCAGGCCAATGTGCGGGTGCGGGCGCACGTCCAAACCACGTCCCACTGAAAGCTCGCTTGGCCCCAAGTGATCGAAAAAGCAAAACGGGCCCAACTGCTTGCGCGTCGGCGCCGGCAAAACCCGTGAAACTGCAAAACCGTCCACATCGCGCGCGTGCCCGCGCAAGACTGTTTCCAGAGCGCCCGGACGCAAATCGTCAGCCATGCCTCCGAGGCTAGCATCGGGTTTCGGGGTCCGAGACTTGGGGGGCCTCGAGGGGACGGGCGCGCGTGCCGTTGAAGCCCTTCCCTAGGTTTCCCTCCTTCGCGCGCCTTCGGCCCAGCGGCCACGCCTGCCCGGAATGTCAGGAGACATTGCGTCGAGATTCCAACCACTTCGGCCTCCCCGTAGTCTCACCCTGGTCTCACCCTAGTCTCACGCTAGCCTAGCCTCTCCCCGGTTCGGCTCTCGGCTCGGCTGCTCTCGGCTCGGCTCTCGGCTCGGCTGCTCTCCCCGGTTCGGCTCCCGGCTCGGCTCCCGCGGCTCCCGGCTCGGCTCGGCTCCCGGCTCGGCTCCCGGCTCGGCTCCCGGCTTCTCGGCTCCCGGCTTCTCGGCTCCCGGCTTCTCGGCTCCCGGCTGCTCGGCTCCCGGCTGCTCGGCTCCCGGCTGCTCTCGGCTCGGCACCCGGCTGGTTCGGCCCTCGGCTCTGAATCGCCCCGGCTAGGCGCTTGGCTGCGCGGCTCTCGGCTTTCGATCGGTCGGAATCGGCTCTCGAGCGGTCGGGGGCGGCTGGGTGGGAACTTGACGGTTTGGGTGGGGCTCCGCCAAGATCGGGCATGGCTTCCGTGATTGAGCGTGCTTCCACTGGGCGTGCGAAGTGCCGGGCGTGCGGCCAGGCCATTGCCAAGGGCGAGCAGCGATTCGGTGAGGCGCTGCCGAACGCCTATGGTGAGGGCGAGAGCCTGTTTTGGTTCCATCTGCGCTGCGCAGCGTGTTGCCGGCCGGACTCGCTGCTGGCGGTACTGGATCAGAGCCAAGCGGCGTCGGCTGAGTCGGCGGAATTGCGCACGCTTGCACGCGACGGCGTGGCTCAGCCGCGTTTGAGCCGAATTTTGCGCGCGGAGCGGGCTTCTTCGGGGCGTGCGCGTTGCCGGCACTGTCGGGAGTTGATCGAACAGGGCGTTTGGCGGATGGCGCTGCAAATGTTCGAGGAGGGGCGCTTCAATTCGATCGGGACGATTCACGCCAGCTGCGCCGTGCATTACTTCGGCACGGAACCCGCGCTCCAGAGGCTCACGCTGCCGAACAATCAGCTCGGCTCGGACGACCTGGCGGAGGTCGTGGCGATCATGCGTGAGGGAGCGATGCGGCCGATTCAACCGGGGCTGGCGAAGACCAGCCTGGAACTGGAACTCGAGTCGTCGCGAAAGAGCTCATGACCGGCCAGATCGAGCATGCCACCGACATGGCGTTTTCGGGGGCGAGCTCTCGCGCGCGGCGGAGTCAGCGCCCGGCTGCGCCATCGCTCGGCGGAGTCCGGCGCCAAGCACGGACCGTTCTGGAAGGGGTGATCTCGTTCGGCGAGCCGGACTGGTTCGGCTTTTTTGGCAGGCATGGCTTCGTGCAGAGCGAGACCGTCAGCACCCGGCCTGAAGCCTCGCGAGTCGGGGGTCGGGCACCTCTTCGGTCGAAGACCGCGCCCGTATTTCGGCCCTTGGGTGCTTCGTGGCGCGAAAAAGCCGATCAGATACTGGGCCACACGTGGCTCGAACGACGGGGGCCGTGAGTCGCGCTTTTACCAGAGAGGACGACACGAGCGGCGAGCTCCTGGTCGTCCCGCGTGCGCCGCTGCCGACTGGCGCCCCCAACTACGTGACCGCCCGCGGCCTGAGTCGATTGCAAGCCGAACAGGCGGCCCTCGACCAAGAGCGCAACGCGCTCGAAGGGTCTGACCGCGCGGACCGCTTGGCGAGATTGAACGCGCTCGCCCAGCGCGCGCTCGAACTGCAGACGCGCTTGGCGAGCGCAGAATTGGTCGATCCGCACTTGCAGCCGCACGATCGTGTGCGCTTCGGGGCGCAGGTACGCGTCCGCCACGAATCAGGCGAAGAATCGCAATATCGCATCGTCGGTGTGGACGAAGCTGACGCCAGTGCGGGCTTGCTGGCATTCTCGGCCCCGCTTGCTCGTGCCCTCTTGGGTAAGCGCGTTGGTGAAGTCGCCCCATTGCAAACGCCTCGCTCGAGCGAGGACCTGACGGTGCTCGAAATTGGCTACGGAGACGGCGACCATTAGCTCCGCGCGCGCCCGTTGCTGTACCGCTGGCGACAACCCTGTAGGATATGCCGGTGCCCTTGGTGAGCGACGCAGAGCGAGCCGCTGAAAACAGCCGGCCGCCGCTTTCCTGGACCGGAAAGTTCGTCGATCCATTGATCGAGCAAGCTTTTCGCCAAGATGACCTCGAGCCACTCCGGCGCTTCTTGAGCTTCAGCGTGGGGCTCGCCTCGTTGACCTTCCTCGCGTTCGCCGTGCACGATGCCCTGGTCGTCCCTCAGGTAAGAAATCAGGCCTGGACGGCGCGATTCGGCGTGTTCGTGCCGGCCTCCGCGCTGGTGTTTTGGCTGCTCGACTCACGCCATTTAGCCCGCTTCTCGCAGTTGATGATGCTGGTCTACGGGCTTGCAGCCACCTTCATCGTGCTTTATATCGCCGCGATCGCGGGCGGAAGTGGCTACTTTCTGTATACCTCGTTCGCCGTCGCATTCGTGACCTTGGGCCCGTTCGTAGCGCGGCTCGGGGTGGTCGCTCAGCTCGCCTTCACGTTGCTCACCTTGCTCATGTTCGCGCTCCTGGATCGTTCGTTCTCCCATTGCCCGCTGCAGGTAAGCTTGTCCGTTGCGAGCACGCTCTTATCGCTGGGCGGCCTTGGCGCACTGATCGCCTATCGTCAGGAGTACCAAGCGCGGCAGAGCTTCTTGCAGCGCTCCCTGATCGATCGGCAGGTTCACGCCTTGGCGGCAGAGAAGGCGCGAGCCGAAGAGCTTTTGCTCAATGTGCTACCCGCCAGCATCGCGGAGCGTTTGAAACGCGGTCAGCGGCCGATTGCCGACGGTTTCCCGCGAGTGTCGGTGCTCTTTGCGGACATCGTGGGCTTCACCAAGATGTCTGAGCGGATCACGCCGGTCGAGCTCGTGGACCGCTTGAACCGCATGTTCTCCAGCTTCGACGACTTGGCCGACAAACTCAAACTCGAGAAGATCAAGACCATCGGCGACGCTTACATGGTGGCTGGCGGCTTGCACAGCCACGAATACGACCACGCGCAAACGATTGCCGAAATGGCCTTGGCCATGCAGCGGCGCGCGCTCGAATTCAGCCGCGAGTTCGCTGAGGAGCTCAGTATCCGCATCGGCATCCACACCGGCCCCGTCGTGGCCGGCGTGATCGGCAAGCGCAAATTCATCTACGACGTTTGGGGTGACACGGTGAACACCGCGAGTCGCATGGAATCCCATGGCGAACCCGGCACCGTTCAGGTCACCGAAGAAACGCGGCAGTTACTGAAAGACATGTACATCCTGACGCCGCGTGGCGAAATTACCGTCAAGGGCAAGGGGTTGATGCGCACCTGGTTCTTGATCGGACCGCTGCCGAGCGACGGCGCGCCCGACCAAACGCAGCTTCCGCGCAAGGTCGTGAGCGGACTACCTTCGCCTGAGTAGGGCCTTCCCCAGTCCAGAAGATTTCACTCATCTGCAACGGGGCGCGCCCGATGAGTGACCGGAACCGAAGCTGCGGAGTGGCCGCTGGCAGGTGTTTCCGTGGGGTTGGTAATGAAAATATTGCAGGCAACTTGGCTGAAGAGCATATCTGTATTGGTCGTGACGGCGTGCAGCGCCGGGTCGGGTCCGGACGTCGAAGTGGTTGAGGGCAGTCCGGTCGAGAGCCAAGACGAGGCTCTCTCGGGCAACGCGCTCAGCCCGGCGCAAGCGAACACGGCGCTCCGATTGATCGACGACATCTGCGCCGATACTTGGTGCAGTGGCGACTATGACTTTGGCTTCCGCCGCCTGACTTGCAATCGCCCCGCCAAAACCTGCACTCTGACCCTGCAGGTATTTGCGCGCGAAGCGCTGCCAAGCCAAGCGCAGAGCTTTTGGCGCTCGTGCAAGACCACCGGTTTCACGGGCTTCAGCTCGCTCGTGGACAGTACCGCCAATGGCTACCAGTCCCTCAATGACGAATACTATGACGCACTCACCGCCTGCACGACACGCATCGTGAGTCGCTTGCACTAGCGCAGGAGGCGTCGCACAGCTTCAGGCAGATCGGATTCGTGTGGCGCCGAGAGCAGGAGAGGCTCCAGCGCGGTCGCGGACAGGGTGTGCCAATACAAGATCCGCCGCGGTCGACCGATTTGCTCCGCTTCCGCGCTGGATGCAGTTCGTAGCAGTTCGAGTACTCGGGCGAATGCCTTCGCCGTGTAGGTCTGGTCCAGCAATAGCCCGTGCTCGGCCGCGATGGACGTGGCGTGCGCGCCGGCTACGCTGGACGCGCCATAGCCCGGACCAACCTGCGTGGCGTCGAAGCCCAAATGAACGTCGAGCTCGGCGATGCGTCCGCCCGCGCCGCATGCTCGCAGTGTTTCTCTGGCTAGATAGCGAGCAGCGAGACGCGGGCCAATTCCGCCCACGACCTGAACGCCCAATACTCGGCAAGCCAGGCCTCGACGTACGACCCCGGCCGCGATCCCCGCGCACGTCCCGCCCGAGCCGAGCGGCACCACGATCAGATCAGGGCTGGGCAGCAGGCCAGCTTCGATCTGCAATACGAGTTCGTCGACCGCGTCGGCGCACGCGCGCGTACCGATCGCGTTCGAGCCTCCAGGGGCGATCAGGTAGTCGCCGCGGCGTAGCACGCGCGCTAAAAGTGAGGGGATCAACGCTGCGTGGCGCGCCGGGTGCAACTCGAGCCCGAGCCCGAGCCCGGCTCGCAGCGTGCCTAGCGCGTGCTCCGTGCGCGGTTGAGGCAAGACGATCGCCGCGCTTTCTAGTCCCGCGGCGCGCGCGAACAGCGTCAAGGTGAGCAGGTGATGGCTGCCCGCGGCGCCGAAACTGAATACACGCTTCGCGCCACGCCGCACCGCTTCAGCGACCAGGCGCTCGGCTTTGCGCACCTTGTTCCCACCGTAAATGGCATGCGACATGCCCTCGTTCTTGAACCAGACTTCGGCCCGAGCGTGGCTTAGCTCGGGGCAAGCGCGCACCGGAGTAGGATATAACGGAGCGGCTAGCACGGACCCCCTATCCAGCCATGGGACTCGGGGCGCGTCTAGGCCCTCCGAGTCCCATCGCCATCGCTAGCGCTAGCGCGCGGCTGGGGCGAACACTCGCAACTTGCCGACGAGCTCGAGGTCTCGATTCGTTCGCTGTGTTGTCCAAAGATCTGTGAACCCTGCTGGACGAGACCGGGCTGCTCGCGGGGTCTGCGCGATTGCGTCCCGAGGAAACGATCGCGCTGGCCGAGCTTCAGGCGCGCGTCGGCGCTACGAAATTTCCTCCAGCGCGATCGGCAAGATTGCGGCCTTGGTGGCGACACTGAGTGTGCCATCGATCGCGCCGCCGTCGGTACGCTCGATCACGATGCGTTCGACGAGCCGAGTCGCGCGGGCGCGCGCTTGATAAGAAGAAACCACGATACCGAGCGCGAACAACGTTCGCTGCAACACTGCGATTACCGGCGAGCGTTGCGCGCGGGTGATCTCGATCGCAGTCAGACGTGTACCGTCTTGTTCGAAACGAACCTGTGGATGCTCCTGAGACACGGTCACCACCTCAGGCATGGGCTTCGATCCCTCGAGTGTCAACGCCGGCCAGGTCGATTGGCGTGCGCAGGTCGAAGAATTTTGGGCCAAACCCGGCCCTGGAATAAAAAGTCGTTTTGGCCGGTTTCCGTGAGTCAAACGAGACGCTCGAGTGACGCTCGGGTGATTTCGGCTGCTAGGTCAGTGTTAGTATCGAGCCTATGATCAAGCACGTTGTGATGTGGCGGGTTCGCGGGACATCCGCGGAAGAGCGGCGCGAGCAGGCGGGTAAGATCCGCGCGGCGTTGGAATCTTTGCGCGGCAACATTCCCGGCATGTCGAGCCTCGAGGTCGGCGTCGGTGCGGGCGGCGACGAGCAATTCGGCGATGTCGTACTGATCTCCACACACGATGATTGGGCGGCGCTGAAGGGTTACCAAGTCCATCCTGCGCACGTCGAGGTAGCGCGCGTGATCGCCGCCGCGCGCATCGAACGGCGCGTGCTGGACTTCGAAGTTACTGACTCGAGCGGTGGCTGAAGTGCGGCTCGGCGGCGAGTGAGGCGTTGTAGTCTGCGATGCAGCGCGCCAGATTGAACGTCGGGGACACGGCTCGCACCGAGGCACCAATTCTCACTGCTCTGCGCGTACGGTCTCCAAGTAAGCGGCGAAGCATTGGTAGGCCACACCCTGCTCGGCGCGGCCTCGAGCCAAGGATTCCTGGTCTTGGAATTGGAACAAGGGCGGGCCGGCACTGGTCGGCACTTCACTCACCGTGTCGATGGGCAGCCCACTGTCGGTTTGGCGATAGCGGCCGCCCTCGTCGAAGTGTTCGAAGCTGAAGCCAATCGGATCGAACAGTCAATGGCAAGTGCTGCAGGGTGGATGGGCCGCGTGTTGCGACTCGTAGCGCTGCCTGGTGGTCATGGCGGCGATGCTCGGCATCGTGCGCAGCCACGGCGGTGCGATTCGAACCGACAGTCAGAAACGGATCTGTACGCGAGGTCGCACGCTTTTGCTGGCAAGGGATCAAAGTGTCACTGAAGCCGCGGTCGCTTCTCCTTCACGCGCGGTACCCTAGTCGTGGTCCACGACGACAACGGTGTCCAGCTCTCCGGTGCGACGTGTGCTCATTGCGAAGGGCTTCGGCGTGCTGGTCGGATCGAGCGGCGCTGACGCACTGCGCCTTTTCGAGCACCATGGCCACTCGCTCGATTTGATCGTGATCGATGTCACGCTGCCGAACACGAGTGGAATCGAAGCTTTGAACCGCATCCGCGCGACCGGCAGTGAGCTACCCGCGCTGCTGAGCAGCGGCTACAGTGTCGAGTTGATCAGCAGTGATTCACCGGAATTTTTTGCTTAGCTGAAAAGCCGCACGACGCCGCACCACTATTGAACGCAGTCGCGTCGGCGATCGCATCGCGCGCGCATGTAAGTGAGCGTAGTCCGCGGTCCCAGTTCATTCGCTAAGCGTTGCGAATAGGACTTCACAGCATGGGAAAACTCCCGTTACTGGGAGACAGTGATTCGTCCGGTTGCGTTGGCGCTCCTCTTTTTCTATTGGTCCCTGTCCGCACAAGCGCAAGCCCCGGATGACACGGGCGCACGCGCTGCGGACCAAGGCCTGGCTCAGAGCGCGCTCCGCGCCTTCGAGCGTCACGACTATTCCGCTGCGCTGTGGTTGTTCGAGCGCGCCTCGGTCAGTGCGCCGAGTTTGACCGTTCGTTTGTATTTGGCTCGTTCCCGCGCCGCGATGGGCCAGCTGGTAAACGCGGTGGCTGATTACCGCAGCGTGCTTTCGGCTGCCGAGAATGGTGAAGCCAGTTCGAGTCAGCGCAAAGTAATCGCCGAAGCGCGCGACGAACTTGCGCAGCTCCGGCCTCGCGTCCCGTCCATCGAAATCGCGTTGGGCGACGCGGAGCAACGCTCGCGTAACCTGCGCTTGCTGATGGATGGCCGCTTGATCCCGTTCAGTGCTGCAATTGCCGTCGATCCTGGTCACCACGAGGTAATTGCCAACGACACCGAGGGAGAACAGTCGCGGCTCGGTTTCGAAATCGGTGAGGGCGAAGCCAAGACGGTGGGCATGACTTGGCTCTCGGTTACCGGCCGCGCCAATAGGAAGCCAGACCAAGTCAGTGGCGGCTCTTCGGCTCGCCGCACCTGGGGTGTGGTGGCGCTCACGGTCGGCGCCACCGGTCTGGGCCTTGGCACGGTGACCGGCATCGCCGCAATGACTCGTTACTCTGCCGCCGAGGCGCACTGCCCAGCCAATCGCTGCACTGAGGGCCCGCCGTACCCGGAGGACGGTTCTGCCTTTCGCACGCTGCGCACGATATCCGCAGCGGGCTACATCGTCGGCGGCGCAGGAGTCGGTACCTGGCTCGGGCTCTTACTAACGACGCCAGCGGCCACCACCGAGCACCCCAAAGTCAGCCCGTGGACCCCCGTAGTGGGCATGGGCAGCGCCGGAGCTCGCTATACATTTTGAACGGGTGAGCGAGAACGGGTGAGCGAAAACGGGTGAGCGAAAACGGGTGAGCGAAAACGGGTGAACGAGAATGATCTTCTCGCTCTCCCTTCGACGTGCTGGTGGACCTACCCGATCTTCTCTCCTCAGCAACCGTCGCCGCGCTAGCCCTGGCTCGATTTCAACGATTCAATGCCGTACCGATGTCGGCGCGCGTCGAGCTCAACAGAAGCGCGCGATTGCGTGGAATCAGGCGATGCGTCGGGATTGCGCGGCTTCGCTTTCCCTGGCGAGCGAGCGGGCGCGGCTCGCGCCGCTGACTCGGCGCCGGCCCTGGATACGAGAGGCGCGCTCTTTGCGAGCAGCGACAGGTACGAGCGAAGGGGGCTGCTCGTCTTCCACCAAACGGAGCTCAGCCGCCGAGAAGCGAGGTACGGCTGGTGGGCGAGGGAGGATCGGGTTCTTGAGCCAGCTGCGATCGTCATCCATGGGGTACCGCCGAGCGTGCATCATCATTGAACCCAGATTGCGGCTCGGTGTCTGCTACTTTGCGTTCGAGGCTCGCCGATTTTAAGTGTCAGGTTGTCGGCGCTTCTCGGCCCGCGTGCGCGCGCGACCTACTTGGGCGTTTATCTGGGCGCTTGTCGCACCTGCGGATTGTGCGAATTTGCGCGGCCTCGAGAGGACCGGCTTCGCGCCTGCCTTGGACGCAACGCGTTGCGATCACCGATTACCGAGCTGAGGCAGCGGCGGCAGTATCCGGCTCGAACGCACTCCTGAGGCAGCAACCAGAGCGGCGCCGATGCTGGCGTCAGGGGGGCGGACCGAAGATCAACGCTGCGTTGGTGCCGCCGAAGCCAAATGAGTTGGAGAGGACGTAACGGATTTTCTTGGGACGCGCTTCGAGCGGTACCAAGTCCAGGTCGCTCTCGGGGTCCGGGTCGTGCAAGTTGAGGGTAGGGGGGAGCACGCCATCGCGCAGGGCGAGCAAGCTGAAGATTGCCTCGACCGCGCCGGCCGCGCCGAGAAGATGTCCGGTCGCCGACTTGGTGGACGACATGGCTAAATCACGCGCGTGCGCTCCAAACAGAGTTTTTACGGCAGCGATCTCGACCGGATCGCCCACCGGCGTGGACGTGGCATGGGCGTTGATGTAGTCGATTTGATCGGGGTTCAGCTGCGCCCGCTTGAGCGCGGCGCTCATTGCTCGGCGCGCGCCATCGCCTCGCGGATCGGGCGCGCTCAAGTGATGCGCGTCGCCCGAGAGGCCATAGCCGACGAGCTCGGCGTAGATCCGGGCACCGCGGCGCTTGGCGTGCTCCAGCTCTTCGAGCACCACGGCGCCCGCACCTTCGCCGATCACGAATCCATCACGGCCGCGGTCCCAGGGGCGGGAGGCCTCCAATGGGCGATCGTTGAAGCCCGTGGAAATGGCACGCATGATCGCGAAACCTGCCAGCGTCAACCGGCAGGTGGCTGCCTCCGAGCCGCCTGCGAGCATCACGTCCGCGTCGCCGAGAGCGATCAGCCGACCCGCGTCGCCCAGGGCGTGCGCGCCCGTCGCGCACGCGGTAACGACCGCATGGTTTGGGCCCTTCAGCCCGTGTCGGATAGAGACCACGCCGGAGGCCTCGTTGATCAAACTGCCCGGAATGAAATAGGGCGAGATGCGACGCGGGCCTTCCTGCGCGAGCTTGACCGCGTTCTCGGCGATGCTCGGCAGGCCGCCGATGCCCGAGCCGATCAACACGCCAGCGCGCTCGCGCGCTTCGTCTGACTCGGGCTTCCAGCCGGAGTCTGCCATGGCTTCGTCCGTTGCGGCCAGCGCGAACAGAATGAACTCGTCGTAGCGGCGCAGCTCCTTGACGTTGGCGACGCGCAGCGCATCGTATTGCCACGGTTCGGAGCCGCGCGGGACTTGGCCGGCGATCTTCGTCGGTAAATCGCTGACATCGAACGACTCCAAGCGACTGATTCCGGAACGCCCTGCAAGCAGCTGTGAAAAGCTGTATTCAGCGCCCAAACCGAGCGGAGACACGACGCCCAGACCCGTGACGACCACGCGCCTCACAGTACACCTCGCTCGCTGGAGCAGGCGCCGAACACTGGGCGTAGGTGTTTCATCGCGCTTCTCAATTCCCGTGATGCGCCCGGGCCAGGCTGGACGCCGACCTGCCCCGGAAGCAGTTCTTTGCCGGTGCAGGCGTCGACGAGGGATGGGCGAATCGCCGCGCCGGTTTCCGGGTGCACGAACTCGAGTGGCGCGCCGCCGGGTGAGAGCCACCGCCCACCCCACGCGGCCAAGGCCAAGAGCACCGGCAAGAAATCCAAACCCTTGGCCGTCAGCTCGTACTCTTCACGCCGCGGGTGCGCGGCATATTCTCGTCGCACGAAAAAGCCGCGCGCGGTCAGCGACTGCAGCCGCCGCGCCAAGGTGGTGGGCGGCGCGTCGAGTTGGGCCTCGAAGTCTTGAAATCGCTTGGTCCCCAAGAGCGCGTTGCGCAAAATCATCAAGCTCCAACCGTCCCCCACTTCTTCCACCGAGCGAGCGATGTTGCATTCCATCTCGGCGAAGCTCTTTCTCTGCATGCGGTGCTCAATAAGGCAGTGACTATCATAATGCAAGTGTTGGCTGGACGGCAGAAAGCCAGCACGCTAAGGTCCGCGACATGTCGTATTCGGGGTCATGTTTGTGCGGGGCAGTGCGCTATGAGTTCGAGGGTGAACCACGCATTGTCGTCAAATGTCACTGTTCCGCGTGTCGCAAGGCGACCGGCAGTACCGTCGCGACCTGGATGTTAGTGCCGCTCGATCGGTTCCGCTGGACGAGCGACAACGAGCAGCTGCGTGAGTTCGCCTCTTCGGATCATGGGCGTCGTTCGTTCTGCCGCACCTGCGGCAGCACCATGGGCAATCTGACGAGTCGGCGGCCAAATCTGATGCACTTGGCGGCTGGTACGCTCGACCACGCTCCTTCATTCCAAGTGGCGTTTCACGGCTATGTCGCTTCCAAAGCACCATGGCACGACATTACGGATGGACTACCGCAGTACGACAGCGAACCGGTGCCTCGTTGACGCTAGCTTGGGGGCCTGCGGATCTGCTCCAAAAATCCGAGCACGGCGGCGCTCTGGTATCTTCGTTCGTGCAGCACGGAGTAGAACCAGCGATGAAAGTCGCGATGCGGCACTCGGCACGGGACCAGGCTACCGTGCCGAAAGGCGTCAACCAATGCCACCCGCGATACGCAACCCACGCCTAGGCCTGCTTCGACGGCGCTTTTGATGGCTTCGGTGTGCTGCAACTCGAGCACGATTTTCAGATCGGCCAGGATACCATGCATGGCGTGCTCGAACGCCTGGCGGGTACCCGAGCCCGGCTCACGGACGATCCACGAAGCTTGCTTTAAATCGGCATCGCTCAGCACGTGCTGGGTGGCGAACGGGTGCTCCGGTCCGCAAAACACCACGAGTTCATCAGGACGCCAGCGCGTGACCTGCAATTGTGGTTCTTGAAGCTCGCCTTCGACGAGGCCAATGTCGATTTCGAAGTTCAACACTTTGCGCGCGATCTCGACCGTGTTGGCGACGTCCAAGGTGACGCGCGCGCTCGGGTGCTCGCGCATGAAGCGCGCGATCTCGGGCACCATCAGATGATTGCCGATGCTCAGGGTGGCGCCCACGCGCAATTGGCCCACGGCGTCGTGGCTGGCCAGCTCGTTCTCGAGCTCGCTTGCTTGTTGCTCCAGGGCCTCCGCCCGGGCTCGGATCGAACGACCGAGAGAGCTCAGCTGCAGGCGCTTGCCGAGGCGCTCGAAAAGTTGGATATCGAATTGGCGCTCCAGATCCGCGAGCGCGCCGCTAACCGCCGATTGCGACATCGAGAGCGCTTCGGCGGCTCGGCTGACGCTTTCCTGTTGCGCGACCGCCAGGAAAACCTCGAGCTGGCGCAGGGTGTATCGCATATCGGTAGAAGCGAATAGCATATCCGGAATATCCCGGTTTGCCGATTAGCCAGCCCGCATTAAAGAGTGGTCATGAGCGCCGCGCCGAGCAACCTGACCCCTGAGACCGTTCTTGAGGTTCGCCACTGGAACGACAGCCTGTTTAGCTTCAAGACCACCCGCAACGGTGGCCTCCGCTTCAAAAACGGCCACTTTCTGATGATCGGGCTGGAGGTCGAGGGCAAGCCGCTGCTCCGCGCCTACAGTGTCGCCAGCCCAAACTACGAAGAGCACCTCGAATTTTACAGCATCAAGGTTCCCGATGGTCCGCTGACTTCGCGCTTGCAGCACTTGAAGCCGGGTGACCAGGTTCTGGTCGGCAAGAAGCCGACCGGAACGCTGGTCGCGAGCCACCTGCTGCCCGGCAAGCGCCTGTACCTGCTGAGCACCGGCACGGGGCTGGCGCCGTTCATGAGTATGATTCGCGATCCGGAGATTTACGATCAGTTCGAGAACGTGATTTTGGCCCATGGCGTGCGGACTACGAGCGAGCTCGGCTACTCCGACTACATCAAGAACGATTTGCCGCAGCACGAGTACCTCGGCGAGCAGATCAAGAGCCAGCTTATCTATTACCCGACCGTGACCCGCGAGCCGTACGCGAACCGTGGTCGACTCACCGAGCTGCTCGAGAGCGGCAAACTGACCGGGGACGTCGGCATGCCCCCCCTCGACCCAGAATTCGATCGCGTGATGATCTGCGGCAACCAAGGTATGCTGGATGAGCTGGTGGCCATCTTGAAAGCGCGCGGGTTCCACGAAGGCAAGAGCCACGAGCAAGGCCACTACACCATTGAACGCGCCTTCGTAGAAAAAGACTAATCTCTCCCTCTCCACGCGCTTCTTGAAGTGAACGTGAACGATCTCCCTCTCTCTATCCCTGCAACCTGACCCACGCCTTCACCAACCGCTCCAGCGCCCCTTGCTTCGCCTCCACGTCCGCTAAACTGTAGAATTTTGCCTCCCGCCGATCGTGGTGCTTGCCCTCGAGTAGCGCGCTCTTGGCCGGCATGCCCAAGCCGTCCGGGAAGAGCAAGATCAGGTGCGCGAATTCTCTGGCGCGCGGATTGAACGCGCCGAGATCCCGTTTGTAATAAAAGCTCGGTGCGTTCCACTTGATGCGTTCGCCGATCTTGGGGCTGGCCCCGAGGATGATCGCGCGCACCGCCAACATCTCGGCCTGGAACGGGTGATCGACGTCGCGCAGGTAGGCGTCCACGACCGCGCGGCCGTTCTCGGCGGGGGCGATCACCTGCGCGATCACCGTCTTCATGGCTGCGGCCCTGCGCGCGTCGCGCGCGGGCGTAGGCTTGCGTGGCCTCTTTTTCGCCGCCGCTGCCTGCTTGCCTTTGACTGGCTTCGCTCGACGCGATTTCGCCTTCGCCTTCGCCACTGCCTTGGGCGGCGTTCTAGCTGTAGCCTTCTTGCTCTTGGCCTTCGATGTCGTCTTCGCTGCGGACTTCTTGTGGGCCATGAGTCTAACCTCGTGAGTTGAGTGTCGAGCGGGGCGGGAGCCCGCGCACGATCCTCCGAACTCCCAGCGGCGTCCAGCAGGGGCGAGCTAGCTCGTTCCGGCGTCAGCGTGCTACGGTCGAAGGCGGCGATGCCCGTATCCGATGTCGACACGCGCGCTACACGCTTGGCGATGGCGGCCGCCACACTGGCGTTGGGGCACCATGTGGCGGCCCGTTCTCTGCGCGAGGGGTTATTTCTCGCCACATTCCCGGTCGCGGAGTTGCCCAAAGCGATGCTCGGCGCCGCGCTCTTTGCTATCCCGATGGCAATCGTGGTCGCCCATTGGATGGCGCGCTTTGGGCCCGGTCGCCTGACTCCGATCCTCTTCCTGATCAGCGCGTGCGGTTCGGTCGGCGAGTGGTGGCTGCTGCCCAGCCTGCCGCGCGCGATTGCCATCGCGGTCTACTTGCATGTCTCGATCGGCGGCGCGCTCCTGGTCAGCGCCTTCTGGTCAATCATCAACGAGCGCTTCGACCCGCACACGCTGAAGGCCGTCGTCGGGCGCATCGGCGGGTTCAGCACGCTCGGTGGCCTGGCGGGTGGGTTGATGATGGAGCGCGTGGCCCATTCGTTGTCCGCGCGCACGAGCTTGCTCTTGATCGGCTTGGTGGCTCTGGCGGCGGCGGTGTTCATGCAGCGCCTCGGAGCGACGTTGCCCGCTGCCAAGCCCCTCCCCGAAGGCCCGCAGGCACGGGAGCGCCTGACCGGGTACCTGCGAACTTTGGCTTTGCTCGTAGCCTGCAGCGCGGCCGTATCGGCGTTTGGCGATTTTGCGCTCAAACAGGCGGCGGTAGCGCGCTTCACGAATGTGGGTTCGCTGGTGCGCTTCTTCGCTGTGTTCTACACGGCGGCCGCGTTGGTGAGCTTCCTGATGCAGGTCTTGGTCTCGCGTCGACTGCTGGATGCGATCGGGGTCGGACGTACGCTTTCGGTCCCGCCACTGATCAGCATCTTGCTCGGCGGCGTGTCGCTGTTCGCGCCTTCGCTGGTCACGATTGGCGCGATGCGCGGCAGTGACTTGGCGCTCGGTCCCTCCCTCTATCGCACCGCATTCGAGCCCCTGTTCACGCCCGTCGCGGCCGCCAGCAAACGACGCAGCAAGGCCTTGATCGACGTCGTGTCTGACAAGGGCGGCGAGACCATGGCAAGCCTCTTGATATTGGGGCTTTTGAGCGCGGCCCCCGCTCTGCTGCAGCGGGCGCCCGTGGTGCTCGTGATTGTGTCGTCGGCGCTGGCGGTCCTGCTGTCGCTGCGCGCGCAGCGTGGTTACGTGCAAGAGCTCGAGGCGAGCTTGCGCGCAGGCACGTCCAACGACCTGCCGGATGCCGCCGATGCGCGGCGGCTGCTTCTCTCGGGCACGACGTTGGGCGTCGATCGAGAGAAGATAATGGAGCAGATTGCGCAGTTGCGAAAAGGTAAGGCCGAGTCGCTGGGGACCGCGCCGAACGCAGTGCCAGTGCCGGGCGCAGTGCCAGTGCCAGTGCCAGTGCCAGGCGCAGTGCCAGTGCCGGGCGCAGTGCCAGTGCCGGGCGCAGTGCCAGTGCCGGGCGCAGTGCCAGTGCCGGGCGCAGTGCCAGTGCCGGGCGCAGTGCCAGTGCCAGTGCCGGGCGCAGTGCCAGTGCCGAGCGAATCGGTCGAGCAGCTCGTGTCGTCGCTGCGCGTGCTGCTCGGTGGCGACCCGAAAGCGATTCGCGATTTGCTCACCGGAACTCCACTCGACCCGCGCTTGGCTGGCTTCGTGATCCCGCACCTGGGACAGGATGGGTTGGCCAAACCGGCCGTCGAGGCGTTGCGTGCCATGGGCCCCGCCGCGCTCGGAGTGCTCACCGAAGCCATGCACTCGACCTCCTTGCCGCCCGTCGTTAGACGCCGGATCCCACACGTGCTGCGGAGCGCGCGCGGGGATCGCATAGTTCACTCGCTATTTGGTGCACTCTCCTGCGAGGCCATCGAGGTGCGCTACCGCGCGGCACTGGCGCTCTCGGAGGTTATCGGAGACGATCGCGGGCGCTTGCCCGAACGCGCCGAAGTGTATGCGTTGGTCTTGAACGAGGTGGCCAAAGGCCCACTCGATCGCATCTCGATCGACCATGTATTCGCGTTGCTCGCCCTGGCACTCAAGCGCGGACCGCTCGAGCTGGCGCGGCAGGGCGTGCTGAGCGAAGATCGCAAGTTGCGCGGGACGGCTCTCGAATACTTGGAGAGCTTGCTGCCCGAGACCGTGCGAGCGCCGCTCGTAGCGGCCCTCGCAGAGCACGCCGGCCCGCGTGATGCGGCGACAAAGCAGCCAAACGCCGACCTCTTGGAGGCGCTGCGGCGTTCGTTCCGAGCAGATCTACCCGCACCCAGCCTGGGCAGCGAACCGGACTGAAACGCTCAGCCGATCGACCTCGCCCATATCAACGTTGTTTCGGCAAAGGTTGTTTCAGCAAGTGAGAGGCTCAGCCGCCTGGCCCGCCCCTTCGCCCCGGCGGGGCACTGATTGGGCTGTGTGGCGCCGCCCGCGCCGTGGTAGCTCCGTATCTCGCTCCAATCATGCTTGAGAAAGCTCGTCCCACTTGCGTCGCGCGACATTGACTCCAAACGTCGTCATCAGCGTCAGAACCAGGAAACTCGCCCTCACCGTGCGAGGACTCCTGTTGGCGCTCGCGGTATGGACCAACCCGCTGACTGCGTCGGCTGAATCGCAGCCCGCGCGACCTCTGCCCGATTATGACGGGCGAGGGGGTCGGGGCCAGCCAACCACGCCGGGCCAGGCGGCGCTCTGGGTGCCGCGGGTGCTCTTGTTCCCGGTGTACCTGGTGACCGAATACGTCGTGCGCCGACCTTTGGGCTACGCCATCACCGCGGCTGAGCGCGCTGAAGTGCCCGCCGCACTGTATGACTTCTTCGCCTTCGGCCCCGATCACAAGGCGGGCGTGATTCCGATCGCGTTCGTCGATTTCGGATTCTATCCGAGCATCGGCTTGTATGCATTCTGGGACGACGCTGGCTTCAAGGGCCATAATTTGCGGCTGCGCGGTTCGACCTCAGGGTCCAATTGGCTCAGCGGCGCAGCGTCGGAACGCTTCCAGCTTGCGCGCAACACGGTGCTTTCCGTCAACGGCTCTTTGATTCATCGCCCGGACTACACTTATTACGGTACTGGGCCGGATACTCGCGAAGCCAATCGGAGTCGCTTCGGTGCGGACACGGCGGATCTGCACGCAACTCTGCGTGGCGAGTTCTGGCGCTCTAGCTCGATCGAAACCAGCCTCGGCTATCGTGGCGCGAGCTTTTACCGCGGTAGCTTCGGTCGAGATCCCTCGCTCACACAACAGGTTGAAACAGGCGCCTTCACTTTGCCGGACGGCTATACGGACGGCTACCGCGTCGGGTTTCAACGCGCCCAGCTAACGCTCGACACGCGTCGTGACCAAGATGGTTCGGAAAGCGGCGGGCGATTGGTGCTTCGGGGCGAACATGGCCTCGATCCTACGCAGTCTCGTGCTGCCGGCTGGTTGCGCTACGGCGCAAGCCTGGGCGGCTTTCTCGATCTGGGCAACCGCGGGCGGATCTTGAGCCTGTCGGTGGCGGCCGAAATGGCCGACCCGCTGGGCGGACAGCCAGTCCCGTTTACAGAGCTGGTCAGCGCCGGTGGCAACGAAAAATTGCCCGGCTTTCGCGACGGACGGTTGCGTGGGCGAAGCGGGGCGGCCACCACGTTGCGATACTCCTGGCCGATCTGGATTTGGCTCGACGGCTCGTTGCAGGCCGCCGTCGGAAACGTGTACGGCGAACACCTCCAGGGCATGAGTTGGGGGGAGTCGCGCTTCTCGGGCGCGATCGGCATCGAGAGCCGCGGTTCGCGCGACAGTGTGTTCCAATTGCTGATGGGCTTTGGAACAGAGACGTTCAACAGCGGCGCCGACATCAATTCGATTCGCGTCGTAGTAGGAGCTCGCAGTGGCTTTTGAGGCTTCACGTCTGCTCTTGGGCCTGATGCTCTGCGGCTGCGCGGGCCCCGCCCGATTTCCACTGCGCGAGCCCCTGCTCCGCGATCCGGATCAAGGCCCGGTCGCAAAAGTGCCTGAGGAATCGTATTCGCCATTTGCGTGGGACGGTGCCAACCAAACCGTGTTTCGACCACTGGCTCGCTTCTTCGCGGTCGATCCGGCAGGCCCTGCGCTCAACGTCAACGCGCTCGACGAGGTGCCGGATTCGAGCTGGTTCGAAAATCGCCTCGGCAAAACCCCGCTTTTGCCGGCGGACGTGGCGCGCGGCGCGTGCGCCGAGCACGAACTCGACTCGGGCGCCCCAGATGGATCTTGGCTGATCGACAAGGGCAAAGACAACGGTTTCAATCCGGGCTTTCGCATCACCGTGGCCGGCCTGGGCAAATTCATGCTGAAGAGCGACCCGAGCGAAGAGCCAGAGCGCGCGACCGGGGCGACCTCGATTGCGTCCCGCGTGTATCACGCGGTCGGCTTCTACGCGCCCTGCGACTCGGTCGTCTATTTCCGTCCCTCGTTGTTGAAGCTCAAGCCGGGGCTGACCGTGACCAACAACGAAGGGGTCACCAAGTCCTTCGATGAGGCGCGGTTGAAAGACCTTTTGGCGCACGCTTCACACAGGGATGGCCTAGTGCGGATGGTGGCCTCGCAATGGCTGCCGGGTAAGCCAATCGGACCGTACAAGTACGACGGCCAACGCGCTGACGATCCGAACGACGTGATTGCCCACGAAGACCGCCGAGAGCTGCGCGGGGCCCGCCTGGTCGCGGCCTGGCTCGCTCACTTCGATTCCCGCGAGCAGAACACGATGGATGTGTTTTTGCCGACCGACCCCGCTCGCAAAAAGGGACCCGGTTACGTACGCCACTACATCATCGATATGGGTGATTGCTTCGGCAGCGTCTGGACCGACGATCGAATCTCGCGCCGTCTCAATCACGCCTATGCGCTGGACGTGCCGTATTTGGCCGAGGATTTCGTCACCTTGGGAGCAATCGAACGACCCTGGGACCGCGCGCGGATAGGCGCTCGTTTCGGCTACTTCAGCGCCCGCGATTTCGATCCCGAGCTGTGGCGTGGTGAGTATCCGAACCCCGCTTTCGGTCGCATGACCGAGGGCGATGGCGCCTGGATGGCGCGCATTCTGGCGCGCTTCGACGAGGGGCTGGTGCGCGCCGCAGTCGCGGTCGGCAAATACGAGCCAGCCCACGAGCGCTACCTCGCCGAAACGTTGATCGCGCGCCGCATGGCTATCCTGCGCCGCTATTTATCGCGTTTGTCGCCAATCGGCGAGCTGCAGGCGAGCGCGCGCGGAATATGCGGAATCGATCTCGCGCGGCTGAGCGGAGTCGTTCCGAACGAGGGAACGTCGTTCCGCGCGCGAGTCTATCGGGGTGCGGAGCAAGAGCCCACGCGTGCGCTGCGGTTGCTGAGCGACGCAACTCCGCGCGTGTGCGTGGAGCTGCCGCACGCGGAGTTCGGACCCAGCGTGGCCTCGGACGACCCTCGGCGCTACGTGATCGTCGACCTCGAAAACGGCTATGCGCGCGGCCCGTTGCGCGCGCACCTCTATGATCTAGGCCCCGCCCTAGGCTTCCGTTTGGTGGGCGTCGAACGGCCCGAGCAGGTCGGGCGACCGTGAGCACTCACCGGCAACAGCGGTAGCCTGCGTTTTCTACGGGTAACTCGCGGCGCAGCCGACCAGCGCGCCGGACGAGTCACTCCGTCCGTGGTGTCCGGGCAAAGCGGACACATGTCCGGCGCGCGACGCGAACTGCGACGCAATTGGGATACTCCTGTCCGCCTCGAGGCACGCCCAATGGGCTATTCGAGCCCCAAATCCGCGGCACGGTTTCTGCAGAGAGCGCAATCATGACTTCAGCGAACACTCCCACGTCCAACTACCTGTCGACGGTTCAGAGCTACGCTGCCGTTTCTCGCGAAGAAGAGCTGACGCTGATCCGGCGCTGGCGGCTCGAGCAGGACGAGCACGCGCGCGACGCTCTGGTCCGCTCCTCGCTGCGACACGTGGTGTCGATTGCGCGGCGCTACCAGCGCTACGGGGTTCCGCTCGCCGAGCTGATCTCGGAAGGCAACTTCGGGGTGGTGCGCGCGTTGAACAAGTTCGACGGCACGCGCGGCACTTTGTTCATCACCTATGCCAGCTACTGGGTTCGTGCCTGCATCCTGCAGCACGTGCTCCGATCCTGGAGCATCGTAGGCTCGGGGTTGCCGCGCTCCCGATTGTTTTTCAAGCTGCGCCGCGAGCGAGCCAAGCTGACCAGTCTGATCGGCGATGGCGCGAAGGCCAACCAAGTTCTAGCCGAGCGTCTCGGCATTTCCGAGCCACGCCTGAACGCGCTGTTGCAGCGGGTGGATCAGCGGGACTGCTCTCTCGACGCAGAGATGTTTCAGGAGGGTTCGTTGTCGATGGTGAACACTCTGCCGAGTCCAGATCCAGACCTGGAGCAACAGGCGCTCGCCAGCGAGTTCGGCGGCAACGCGCTCGAGGCCGTTCGCGACGCACTGACCATCCTCGATGCGCGCGAGCGCTATATCGTTGATCATCGGTTGCTCGCCGATCGCGACGCCGAGCTGTCGCTGGCCGACATTGGACGCAGCCTGGGTGTCTCCCGTGAACGAGCGCGCCAACTCGAAGTGCGCGCCAAGCGCAAGCTGCGCGAGCGGATCTCGTCGCGACCGGGGTGTGCGGATTGGCTCGACACGCCTCGCGCCGCCTAAAAAGGAGCGCGCATCCCCACGGTCTGGCTCGAACTCACGGGCCTTGTCGAGTCAGCGTCGAGATCCGCAGGAGTTCGGAGACCGACCAAGCCTGGAATGGACAACCGCGCGGCGTGTGCGGCGCCTCGGCGTCGGCGATCTCCGAGACATGACCGATGCCCGCGCGCCACAGATGTGCCCGCAGCGGCACGACGAAGCGCTGCTCGGCTTCATGTTTGGCGGCATTCGTGTTGCCACGGCTCTTGAGCCAGGCCTCCACGAACGGACCCATCAGCCAGGGCCAGACGGTGCCCTGGTGATAAGCGGTGTCGCGCTGCCAGACGCCGCCCTGGTAATGTGGCACGTACGCCGGGTCGCTCGGCGCCAACGAGCGTAGGCCGATGGGGGTCAATAGCTCTCGTTCCACCGTATCGATCACGCGCCTGGCGCGCTCCGGCGACAGCAAGCTCAGCGGTAAGCCACCGGCCGCGAAGATCTGATTCGGTCGCACCGAGGCATCTACCCGCCCTGGCTGGTGGTCGACGTCCACGACGTCGTTCAGCGAAGCGCGCGCTTCATTCCAAAAGCGGAGCTCGAACGAGGTCCGCGCGCTCTCGAGCCAGCTTGCAAACTCGGGCGCGAGATCGGTGGCCGCCGCTAAGGCATTGAGCCAAAGCGCCTGGATTTCCACTGGTTTGCCGCAGCGCGGGGTGACCACGTAAGTGCCGATTTTGGCGTCCATCCAAGTGAGTTGTACGCCAGGTTCGCCACAGGCGAGTAGCCCGTCCGTATCGCGACGAATACCGAAGCGGGTGCCTCGGGCGTAGCCCGAAACGATCGCCAAGATGGCGCTCGTCAATGCCTGTCGATCGGTCACCGAAAGCAGGCTCGAACACTGGGCATCCTTCAGCACTTCACTCGCGGCGAGCACGTACCAGAGCGAAGCATCGACCGAGTTGTACTCGGGCTTGCGGTTCCCGTCGGGGAACAGGTTCGGTAACATGCCTTCGGAGACGACATGCGACCACTCCACCAGGATGTCGCGCGCCTCGCTCGAGCGCCCGGTTGCGAGGCACAAGCCACGCAGTGCTATGAACGTATCGCGACCCCAATCGCTGAACCACGGGTATCCGGCGATGATGGTGCGGCCTTGGCCACGTGAGACTAGATAGCAGTCTGCGGCCTTTTCTAGGGGAGTGGCAAAAGCGCTGCGACGGGCGCGCTCCCGACGGCTCGAGCTGGCCAGGAAGCTGTCGGCGGTGACGCCTGCTGGCAGTGCTTCGCCCGGGCTGGCCGCGCTCGAGATCCAGATCGCACTGCCCGCAGACAAATCGAAGCTAAGAATCCCGGGGGCGGCAAGATCTTCTTCGCAATCCAGCCCACGCTGCTCTTCTTCCGCATAGCGGAAGTTGCGGTACCATTCGGGGGCGTGCGCGTAGCTGCCATTGCTCAGCATGTCGATCTGGGGCACGTTGGGATAGGGGGAGAAGCGGAGGTGCGACCCGTGTTGTTCGGGCTCGAAACGGAAGGCCGAATTCTCGCGCTGCAACCCGTGAAAATCGCGCCCCGATAGGAACGGACGCAAACACAGTTTGACGCCGTGGTGGTTGCTCTCCAAACGAAAGCTCATCACCAACGTGGGGCTGCCGTGGAGTACGAACATCTCCTGGATCACGATCAAGCCCGCGTTCGTCGCGTAACGAACCGTGGGCCAAGGTTCGGCAGTGAACTCTTCGATCCGCGCGTCCGCTTCGGTGAGTACGTCGGGCGAGAAGTGATGGCGCGTGAGTTGCACACGACCTTGCTGTGTCTCGAGCCAGGCGCGAAAGCCGTTGACCAGCACGAAGCGGCTGGAAGGTGGGCTTTGCGCCGACAGTAGCAGTGCGTGGTAGCGCCGCGTGGCAATCCCCGAGGTCGTGCCGGACGCGAAGCCGCCGAGTCCATCGGCCTCCAGCCATTCCGAAAGCGTGTCAATCGGCACGCCGCCGCTCGGCTCAGGCATTGGCTGGTCCATCGCCGAGCAGGATACGCTGGCGGTCGAGAATCCGGAAATCACCGGGCTAAATTCAGCCTTCTCGCGCGGACGCCCGGAAATCGGCGTCCACCTCTGACGGCTCCCCAAAAAACGCCTTGCCGGAGCGCGACCCCTCAGCCGGTGGCGAGTGCGCGCTCGATGGCGGCGGTCAAGAGCGGTGCTTCGATTCGATTCTCGTAGCGCACGCCATTGATGAACAGAGTGGGTGTACCAATGATACCGCTGTGCAAGGCCGCGACGCTCAGCTCGCGTACGCGCTCCGCAAAGCTGCGCTCGACCAGCGCTTTGCGGCAGGCGGCAGCGTCCAAACCGATGCCGGCGGCGGCTGCGACGAGCTGTTCCAGATCGTGACGACCATCGAGCGCGAACAGCTGCGCATGCATGGGCCAGAACTTACCTTGTGCGGCAGCAAATTCAGATGCTTCCGCGGCTTGCTTGTCGAACCCTTGCCCCGACTTCGGCACGTGGCGGAAGACGAAGCGGATCTTGCCGACGAACGTCTGCCGCACCTGCTCGAGCACGGGGAACGCTTTCACGCAATACGGGCACTCGTAGTCGCCGTATTCGATCAACGTCACGGGGGCATCCGCGGGGCCATCGATGTGGTCGTGCTCGACAATGGGGCTGGGTTTCACGGCGCCGAAGATACACCGAGGGCCGCGTCCGGGGGATCAGAATTCGACTGCCGTTCGTCGCTCAGCCGGAGGTGAACCCGATCCGCGCGTGCGTCCCGTCGCAGAAGGGCTTATTCGCGCTGCCGCCGCAGCGACACAGGCGCGTCTGCTGGACGCGAGCCACGACGCGCCCGGTTCCGCTAATGATCTCCAGGTTGCCGCGAATTTGCAGTGGCCCGTCGATTTGTGGCTCGACCGAGACCGGTCCGTTGCGCACCGCCGGCATCTCGGCGGCGCCGGTGGGCGGCTCTCCCGACGCGGAAAAATTCACTTCGTGATGCGAGCCGTCACAATAGGGCTTGTTCTTCGACGCGCCGCAACGACAAAGCGTGGCTCGGAACATTCCGCTCTTGCCCGCGATCGATAGCTCGCCGCGCAGCGCGTACGGTCCCGCCTCGCGAATCGTAAGCAAGTTGACGGGCGGCGCGATCTCGTCGGGTTTTCCGTCCTTGCGCCGATACGCAATCGCTCCCGATGGGCAAACGTGCGCGATCTCCACCAACGCGTCCACCGGCATCGCATCCGGGTGGATCCACGGGCCCACCACATTGGCCAAAAAGAAGTCCGGTGCGCCGGTCACGCAGAAGCGTGAATGAATGCACTTTTTGCCCTCGTAGATCAGCGTCATGTCGCGACCTTCGATGTGCTCGACACCATCGACTACGGTTGGGATCGGGGCCACCAGCGGGAGCGAAACCGGGTTGGGCTTGGTGATCGGCGGCGCGGAAGGCGGAATCGACGCGGCCGCGGCGAAGCCACGCGCGGCGCGTTCGCTCAGCTCGTCGATGATGCGCGCGGCACTCACCACACGCGAATCGCCGTATCGAGCCAGCGCAGCCGCAGCCGCAGCCATTTCGGCCAAGCGCTCGGCGAAAAAACGGCGCGTGCTCGCGCCGGGCGGCAACGAGGCCGCGTCGCGCAGTGCAGTAAACGACATACCAGCGTTGCAGCCAGGGCTGCCGGGTCCAGCGGGAAGACGGGTCGCTCGCTCGGCAAGCAAGGTCACCGCGCGCATCAGCCCCATCGACAAATCTACGGCCAGGGCCTTTTCTGGCATCGGTCGCGAAACCAAGTAGGAGTGGGCTAGTAGTCGCAGCATCAGTGCGTAGCCGGTGTTCGCGAGATCGACAGTCTCAGCGGCTTCCTCGTGCTCGATCCAAACTCGGCCCGTGCGCCCCATCGGCGGGCGCAGTACCGGGTTGTGCGCGGCGGGGAAGGCCGGCTGAAAATCGGGATTTGCGGCCTTCAATGCCGCGTATTCAGTGCGGATGGCCAGGAATTTTTGATAGTGCGAACCAAGCGAATGCTCCGGCGCGCCTTCACCTTGCTCGACGATCGTCGCGAACGCGCCCAGGGCGGTCTTCATGCACACCACCGGTTTGGCGCCCGCGAGCGCCAATTCGGCAGCGGACAGCTGAAGCAGCGGGTCGCCGCTGAACGCCGCGTCTTCACCCAGGTGGGCGACGAACGCTTTCAGTTTCGCGCCCAACGTTTCGTAGAACGCACCCACCGTTTCGTAGTCGAGCGCCATCGGTGTGAGGCGAACGCTGTCGACGCCGCGCCGAAAATGCTCTCCCAACGCGAAGCCCTCGCCGTCGGGCTCGTTCGAAGTCGCGGGCCGCTCGAGGTGTACGAAGTGCTGGATCACGGCCTCGCTGAAAGGCGCCAGCTTGACCACGATGCCCGCCGGAAGATTGCCCGGATCGAGCGGAAAGTTACCGCGACCGAAGCGCGGCGCGCCGCCCAAAGCGGCGGTGATGTTCCATACCGCCGCCAAGTGACTCATCTCCTCGATCGCCACCTGCATGATCACGCGCCGCCAACCCGCGACCGCCACGGCTTCGCTCGTGCTCAAGCCTTCCGCTTCCCCACTGCGTAGGCTAAACGCCGCGTAGAGGTAGGTGCACATCAACGTGTGCTCGAGCTCCGCTGCTTCGTATAACAGATGAACGAGTTGCTCACGACTCGGGGAGGTAACTTCTAGGTTCGTTGCCACGTAGCGGTTCTAGCAGCCCCATTGTGCGTCGGCGAGGCGGGCGCGCAGCGAGCGGTCAGGCCCGCGGCACTGGGCTAAATCGGACACATTGCCGAAGCGGGGTTGACGCAATGCTCGCGCAACGGCATCAAGCACAGTAGGAGGAGAGCTCGCGATGAAACCGACCCCGTCCGGCTGGCCACGTCTCAGTTCTTCCGTTTTTTACGACGACCCGCGCGCCGCGATTGACTGGCTGTGCCGCGCGTTTGGCTTCGAGCTACGAGTCAAGGTCGAGGGCGATGATGGCGTAATCCACCACTCCGAGCTGTGCTTCGGTGAGGCCCTAATCATGGTCGGCGGTGTGGGCGGCAAGGAAACATGGCAAGCCCTCTACCGCAGCCCGCAGGCCACCGGTGGCTGGATCACTCAGGCCAGCGCGTTGTTCGTCGACGACGTCGACGCGCACCATGCGCGCGCGCGCGCGGCGGGAGCCAAGGTCGTGCGCGAACCGGTCACGAACGACTACGGCGCCGAGTACTGGACGGACCGCTCGTACGGCGCGCTCGATCCGGAAGGCCACCTGTGGTGGTTCATGCAGCGCATTCGCAGTGCCACTGACCGCCCGCAGTGAGTAGATCGCACGGGCCCTCGCCAACGCAATCGCCGGTGGCCGCCAGCTCGGCAGCTCCGATTCCCCCGAAACACGCCGGTCAAAGACCGACGCGGCTATCGCTTCGCCAGTGGGTTGAGGGTTGCGCGTCGTAGCTCACCGTTTTCAGCCACGTGCGCCGCCGCTCAGGGCGAACCCCCGAGTCTGGATGTGGTCCCTGCCAACCTGCACGCTTCACCCGATATTTCACCCTTCTTCAACGGATGTTGCAACTCCGATCGAGCACCTGAGCAACCGCATCGCGTGCATCGTTGGTCGGGGGACCACCGCCAGCTGCGCACAGCCAGAGCGAATCATAGGCGCGTCCGGCTTTTGTCTCGATGTGCAACTCGACTGGGACCAAGCCGAGCAACGCGAGGCGCGTGAGCAACGAGCCGAGTAGCCCGAGTGAGTCAGGAGCTTCCAGAGTGAGCATCAATGTGCCGCAGTAGTCGCGTGACTCGAGCAGGCGATAGGTGTCGATCACGAACACCGGCTTGGTACTGATGTCGGTTTCTTCAGCCAGCGCGGCGTAGTCGATGCCGAGCGGGTCATTGGCGAGACCGACCCCGAGCAGGTGCAGTTCGGCGATCCAGATGTCATCGGCGGTGAGCCGCGCGTGCACATGGTCGATCGAGATTTGTTGCTCGGCCAAGCGGCAGCTCAAGGTGGCGAGCCACGCGCCACGGAACGGGCCGCCCAGCCGCACGCGAAAACTCGACGGCGCAAGCTCGGTCGCTTCCGACCAAGCCTCGCCCCGCCGCGTAAAAGCGCTCCCGTCCGTGCGCGAGATACGGTTCATGCGCTCGATCAATAGCCGCGGTTCGGTTTCGAGAGTGCGACGCCCCGCGATCTTGGAGCCGGTCCCAGAACCCGCCCTAGAACTCCGGATTAGGACCGGCTGCTAGCCGTAGCGGTCATCGCGCCAAGGGTGTGCGGTCATGGAGTAGCCGCGCTGCTCCCAAAAGCCGGCTGTGTTCTCGGTCAGTACTTGGAGCCGGCTGATCCACTTGGCCCCTTTCCAGGCGTACAGCTGGGGCGTGATCATGCGTACCGGACCGCCATGCTCGCGGGGCAGGGGCGTTCCGTCCACCTGGTAGACCAGCAGCACGTCCGGCTTCAGCGCTTCCTCCAGCGCCACGTTGGTGGTGTATTGGTCGCTGGCATGCGCCATGAGCGCGCGGGCGCTGTCCAGCGGGCGAGCGAGCGAGAGCAGCTCCGAAACTCGCACACCCTTCCAGGCCAGATCGAACTTCGACCAGCTGGTGACACAGTGAAAGTCGCTCACGTCTTCCACCTGCGGGAGCTCGAGCAGCTCGGGGAAGCCGAGCACGAGCGGCGCTTCCACCGCGCCGTCGATGGTGAGGCGGAAAGATTCACGAGTGACTTCGGGCAGGATCCCCAGGTCCAAAACCGGCCACTTCTTGCTGGGGCTCTGGCCGACCGGCAATTGGGGCATGCCGTGGCGATTCGTCGGCCCGGTACCGAGGGGGTTCGGATCGGCCATTCCCGGGGTCGCTCTGGTTCGTGCTTCCCAGCGCTTTCGCAGCTCCATACGGGCTTGAATGACGCGCTCGAGTTTCGATGCTGCCACGGCCGGCAGCCTACCACTTTCTGCGCGCAGGGAGGAGGGTCTCCGTGGCGGAATTCGCCACTGCTCAGCCCCGCTGAGTTGGTTAGTCTAATCGGTCGCCCAGTGTAATCGAAGCTCGATTCGCGCAAACGCTCGCTCGAGCGGGCCCGGCACAGATACGATGTCTGTAGGTGTCATACCTGCGGGTTGATGAGTCGATGAGTCGATGAAGAATCTCTATCTGGGTCGTCGTCTCAGTTTGATGCGTTCGCATTCATAAAAATGCCTAGGGACTGCCCTGCTTCAGTTCTCTTAACATCGGGCGCATGATTGGACCCGCAGCTCTACTTGCCGCTTGTACGCTCAATGCCTTCGGCGCCTACGATGTGCTGTCGGCGAAAATCACCCACCCACACCCGTCGCTCGAGCGCGTGGTGTACGAGGTGGAAGTCGATCACCAACAGCTGAATCGTTTCGCCATCACCCATGTCAGCGAGACGCACGGCGGGCATGCTGGGCCAGTGCTGCTACTGAGTCCGTTTCTGCTTCCCGGTCAGTTCTACGAAATCACTGAAACGGGTGAGTACGCGAAGTCAGCTGCGGGCGAGCTCGCCAAGGCTGGCTTCGACGTCTGGCTGGTCGATCAACGCCGCACCCGCTTGCCGATCGGCGCCTGCGAATCCGGCGCCGATTGCAGCGCGATGGCGCACTGGGATTTCGATGCCTATTCGCAAGATGCGTTGTTTGCATTGTCGTTACTCAAATCGTTCAATCCACGCCAAAAGCCCGTCATCGGTGGTTTTTCCGCCGGAGCCAATGCCGCTTTGGCCACCGTCAACCGTGCGCCGCGCGAGTTCGCCGGCGTGTTTTTGTACGAAGGCACCTTCTTCACCGAAGATCCGACGATCGCCTCGCACAACGACGCCATCTGCACGACGCTCGAGGGGGCGATCGCAGGTGGGGGGCTCTTCGATCCGAGCTCTGCCGTGCTCGGTCAGGTGCTGCAGCTGGCAGCGGCCAACCCCGCAGGGACTTCGCCCCTGCCATTTTTTCCTCCGGGCACCACCAACCAGCAAGCGATGTTCTTCGTGTTTGGAACACCGCCGCCGGTTGGTGCGTTGTCGCCGACGGCCAGCTTCGTCCGCAACAAGGTTGACTTCACGACCCAGCGCTTCGTTTACACCAACGAGCAACGCTTGGAGCTGGTGGGGCCACTGTTCGACAATTACGGCTCGCTCGCGGCGCTGCGTGATTTGTCTTGTGGCCTCGCGGGGCGGGACGACACTTACTATCGGAACGTCGGCTCGTTTCGTGGAGACGTGCTGGTGTACGTGGAGGGCACTGGCTTCGGGCAAGCCATGTTCGACACCGTGTCGTTGTTCGATCACGCGGCCCACGTCAATATCGAGCACCATGCGGAGCTCGGCGAGGCCGATCCGTATTTTGGCTTCCGCTGGAAGCAGACCTTCCTGAAACCCTTGCAAGACTGGCTCAAGCGCACCCTTTGAGGACCGCGAATGGCTAAGTTGGTCGAAGATCGCGGTCGAGGCGCCCGGATGGCGAGGCGCGACGAAGGCGCATACTGCTGGTATGTAACTGAGGAGCAACGAAGCAAGCCGGGATGCCTCGGGCGCGAGATCGAGAGCTAACGGCGGCTGCTGAGTTTTGGCTGTGCAGCGAACCCAGCCGTCCCGCGTCACCTCCGATTGTCGAGGCAGCAGGCGCCCGGTTTGGCCGGCTCTCTCATTGACTCGTGTCCGCCCACGCCGATCGTGATCTGCTCCTGCTGAAGAACTCATCAAGTAGCGTTAGCGCGCGTCGATCGGGCTAGCACCCCGGCCGAACGTCCCCGTCTCTCGCCGCCTTCGAGGCGGCGGCAATCCGTGCAGTCGTGTGCACCGGTGGAGCGGCTGACCCGGTGTGTTCACGGGTGGGTCACTCACGACCTCAGCCGGAGAACGACCAGGGAGCACGAGGCGCTCGCGATCCGGGAACGGGCGTTCGCGATCCAGCAACGCAACTCTCAGCATGCTGGGTAGCCGAAATGGGCCGCCGAAGGCTGAGGGCGACACGAGCGAATCGTGACCATCAACCAAAATCCTGATGAAGAGCAGGGCAGAGCGGGCAGGCGCAGCTCTGCAGGGGCTGCAGAATCCGCTGACAGGCCTAGACGATCGCGACTCGGGGATTACGATCCGGACCTAATGCCCAAGACTCACCTCGTTCTGACTTTACTCCTCGCTGGCGCCTGCCATCACGACCGTGGCGCAGCTGGTCCCATGCAACGCGCTGGCAAGGGTGTCGATACCGCGGCAGAAAAGACCGGCACAGCACTCGAGGGTGCCGCGCAGAAGACCGGCGCTGCGCTGAACGACGCCGGTCACGCCACGGGGCGGGCCTTCGAGCGGGCGGGCCACAAGCTGCAGCGCAAGCCCGCGCCCGCGGCGCCGACGCATTCGCAATGATTGGCAACGGTTCGCTGCCGCGGTTCTCCGCGGAATAGCTGACGATTGCTTGTTTCGCGCGCCGCGAAACGGACGATTGTGCGGTCGCCGCCCGCGAACGATCTTGCTCTCTCGCTCTGCCCGAGCAAAGACTGCGGAAAGCCTCGAACCCTCTTTTCTCCCAGCGCTTCGACCGATTCGAAAATGACAGAGTTTCTCGACACCATGCCCGCTGCCTACGCCCGTGTCTTCACGACCAGTGAGGTCCTCGAACACGCGCAGGTCGTGGCACGCCGCGGCGCGCACCTGGTGCACGCCGAAATTTGCTTTGGACCCTCCGGCGAGCACTTCTGCGTCGTGGCCGAGGACCGTCCCGGGCTCCTGGCCCTGGTCACCGACGCACTGCTCGTCCACGGCCTGAGCATTCGCAACGCGAAGGTGTATTGCCGAAAGCGCGCCGACGGTCAGGCCGAAGCCGTCGATTTCTTCCAACTCCAGCACACCATGGGCGACGTTGGCGCCGGTGTCGGCGCCGCCGAGCTGAGCGCGTTCCTGCAAACACTCTCCGAACTCGTGGCTGAAGACCTGCTTGCCGCGTCGCGCCCCAGCGCCGTTCCCGCGTCCAGCTCCCCGAAAACACGCGTTTACTTCGATCTGGAGGCGCTGCGTCGCGGTGAATCGACTTTGCTCGTCGAAGCGCCAGACACGGAGGGCTTGCTGAACGCGATCAGCAACGCTCTACACGCTCAAAACGTGCACATCCGCGCCTCCGAGATCCGCACCGAGGGCGGTCTCGCCCACGACCGCTTCGATCTCGTCAGCAATGACGCGCAAGCGCTGACTGCCGTCCGGCTGTGCGATATCCAGCAGGCCGTACACGCTGCGCTGCCCAAGCTCCTGCGCCGCTGAATGTGAGCCATGTTCCGGCTCATTCGCGGCTTCGAACGACGGGTGAGCCACGACACGCGCGATTTGATCTTTCGGGGTCTGTTTTCGTCCATTTTCCTCGGACTCGGTAGCGAGCACCTGCTGGACGACCGCCTGATTCAGCACTTCATGCCAGCTTGGGTCGGCTATCCCATGCTCGCTTCGCGGATCAGCGGGCTCGTGCTGCTGATCGGCGGGCTGTCCATCCTGACGGGTTACCGCATTCAGCTGGGGGCACGGTTACTCGGCGCCTTTGTGTTCGTCGTCACCTTGACCGTGCACCTGCCCGGCGTATTCCAGGTCCCAGCAGGCATCCCGGCTGACGCGGCCTGGCTGTGGACCGTGTTCCAACGCTCCAACCTGGTCAAGAATCTGTGCCTGTTCGGTGTCTGCGTGCACCTCACCACGCAAGCTCCGGGTCGCTTCAGCGTCGACGCCTGGCGCGCACGCCGCAAGTCTGGCGTCGCTGAGCGGCGCTAGCCTACACGAGCGCACCTCGACAGAACCCGTTTGCTAGCTGTTGCAGTTTTGTCGCGCGGAGCCCTGCCGAACAGGAGCTGGGCGCGTGAGCGGGGCACAGAGGCTGCCGCTTCAGAACCATGATAACTTAAAGGGTCAGGGCCATGTCCGGATATACCAACGACGCGGTAATACGTCATGGAGTGCTAGACTCCACGATCGCGTTCCTTCAAGAGCCGATCACGCCAGCAGGGTTGCTCGGCAGGGTGGGCGCCGTACTCGACGCCCCACCAGACAGGCGCAGCGTCGCGAGTGGCATCCCGGTCGCCCGAGCAAGATTGGCGGAGTCTTGACCCAAATGCTCCCTCCTTCGCCGCCCAGAGATGGCGCGAACCTGGTGGCGGCCGTCGCGCACGAACTCAACAACGTGCTGACCGTCGTTAGAACGTACACGCACTTTGCTCGGCACCCTACGACCCCGGAGCGGAGCGCTCAAGATCTGCGAATGGTCGCGGGCGCCGCGGAGCGAGCGAGCGCGTTGGTGGACTGGCTCGCGTCGAGGAGCGAAACCGCGCCGCGCGCCCCGGAGGAGCTGTCGGCAAACGAGTTCGTTTCCGCCGTCAGCGCCCGCCTGGAGCAGCTGATACAACCGGGCACGACCATCGAGATCATGCGCGAGGCGGACGACGTTGCTTTTTTGGCGAACGCTTTACGCCTCGAGCACGTCGTCATGTCCCTGGTTTTGGCCGCAAGCCAGCGCTGGGGCGAGGCGGCTTTCAAATTTTCGGTCGCTCGCGTATCCGGTGGAGACGCGCAAGCCCTGGCGCTCGCTGCGGGCCCCTACGTGCTAGTCGCGATCAGCTGTCTCGATGCCCGGCGCGAGCGCGATCGGCATGCACGGCCGCCTGCCACTTCCGATCAGGTGTTTGCACTCGTAGAGCCGCTCGGGGACATGCTGCGTACGATGCATGGAAAGCTCGAGCTGATCCGCAGCGGAGAGAGTGAAGACCGCTTTGAAATCTACCTGCCGGCGGCGGCCGAACCCGTGCTGCGCAAGAACGAGTCGCGGCTGGCGATGGTGCCGCCCGGCTCGAGCACCGTGTGCGTGATCGAAAACGAGACCGCGATCCGACTCGCCATGGTGCGAACGCTCTCGGCTGCCGGCTACTTCGTGATCGAGGCCAACGATGGCATCGCGGCTAGAGAGCTCGTGATTCGTCACCGTCGGGGCGTGCGACTCATGGTCTGCGACGTGGGCTTGATTCGTGAGGGAGAGGAGTTCTTCGCCTGGCTCAGGGCGACTTGCCCGAGCTCTGCCTTGCTACTCGTTTCGGGCAATGAGCACGAGGGCCAGGCCCGAGCGAGTAGCCTGCGCGCGCGGTTTTTGGCCAAGCCATTTGCTCCGGCGGACCTGGTCGCTGCTGCTCGCGACACCATTGCACGGAGCGAAGTCGGCGAGGACGGGCCAATCGCACGGCTCGTCGTGCTGCTCGTGGACGACGAACTCGTGATTCGCGATTCGCTCGAACGGTTGCTCAGCGAGTGTGACTTCGAGACCGTCGTAGCCAGTTCCGGGTTACACGCGCTCCAAATCTTGAACGAGCGCCATGTCGACGCGATCATCAGCGATCAATTCATGCCGGGGCTCGACGGCATCGCGCTGCTCGAGCTGGTGTACGAACGTTACCCGGCTTGCGTCCGTGTACTGTGCACGGGACACCCCGCGTCCGACCTGGTGATTGCCGCGGTGAACCGCGGTCGCGTGCAGCGCGTACTGCAGAAATCCATGCACGCCGTGGCGTTGCGAGATGAAATCGAGCGAGTCATACTCGAGAGTTTGTCGGCGGTTCGGTAGGGGGCGATGAGCCCTCGATGACGAACGTGAAGAGAGTGATACAGTGCCGCTCGTGTCATGCCACGCGGTCTTCTTCGTGCTCTCTGTCTGGTCTGCCTGCCCACGCTCTTTCTCGGCTGTCGCCCCGCTCGCCAAGCCGCGCCAGGTGAGGCGATGACTCGGCCGGTTGCGCCGTCCCCTCCCGTGGGCACTACGACGCCCGCAGCTGCGCACGGTCTGCGCTATCCGGACGCGCCGCGCGGCAAGCAGCAAGATCAGTATCACGGCGTCGTCGTCGAAGACCCGTACCGCTGGCTGGAAGCGATGGACTCGCCGGACACCCGCCGCTGGATCGACGCGGAAAACGCGCTCACTGCCGCGCAGTTTTCCAAAATCGGTGCGCGCGCGCCGCTCGAGCGGCGCTTGCGCGCGTTGTGGAACTACGAGCGCTGGGGCGCTCCTTCACTCGAAGGCCAGCGGCTGGTCGTCGCTCACAACGATGGCTTGCAGAACCAAGCAGTGCTTTACACCCTGAGCGAGACCGGCGAGCAGAAGCCACTGCTCGACGCCAACGCGCTATCGGAAGACGGTACCGTGGCGCTCGGTTCGCTCGCGTTCAGCAACGACGGCAAGCGCATGGCCTATGGTCTAGCGGAAGCCGGTTCGGATTGGCAGGTCTGGCGCGTACGCGACGTGGCGACCGCGACCGACACCAGCGATCTGCTGCGCTGGGTCAAATTCAGTGGCGCGAGCTGGAGCCACGACGATCACGGATTTTACTACGCGCGCTTCGATCAGCCGAAGCCTGGCGATGAGCTCACCGGGCAGAACTACGACCAAAAGGTGTACTATCATCGGCTCGGACAGCCGCAGTCCGCCGACGTGTTGATCTACGCCAGGCCCGATCACAAAGAGTGGGGCTTCGGCGCGAACGTCAGTGAGGATGGACGCTGGCTGATTTTGTCGGTCGGTGTTGGCACCGATCCGAAGAACAGCGTTTTCATCCAAGATCTGCGCCTGCCTGCTGCCTCGCGCAAAACCATTGAGCTCTTGCCGGATTTTACTGCAAAATTCGAATTCCTCGGCAACGACGGCGACACGCTCTGGTTTTTGACCGACGACTCCGCGTCGCGCCGCCGAGTGATCGCTATCGACGTTCAAAAGCCGGAGAAGACCGCGTGGCGCGAGCTGATCGCAGAAGGGCCGGACACGCTCGAGTCGGTCAGCGTGGTCGGCGAGCGCTTGATCGTGACACGGCTGGACAACGCGCACACCAAGGTCACTATCCACCGGCTCGACGGCAAACTCGAGCGAGAGCTTGCGTTACCTGGGATCGGCAGCGCGGGCGGCTTTTCCGGCAAGCGGCGCGACCGCGAGACCTACTTTTGGTACAGTGGGTTTTCTGTCCCGACCGAGATTTGGAAGCTCGAAGTCCAGTCTGGCAAGACGAGTCTGTGGCGCCGTCCGCAAGTCGCCTTCGATCCGGCCAACTACGAGACCAAGCAGGTTTGGTATCGGAGCGCGGACGGTACCCAAATTCCAATGTTTTTGTGCGCGCGCAAAGGGCTGCCGCACGATGGCCAAGCCCCGACCTACCTATACGGTTACGGTGGCTTCGAGATCTCGCTCACGCCGAGCTTCAGCGTGCCAAACTTGGTCTGGATGGAGCTCGGTGGGATCTTGGCCGTGCCCAACCTGCGCGGTGGAGGCGAATTTGGTGCCGAGTGGCATGACGCCGGCACCAAGCTGCACAAGCAAAACGTATTCGACGATTTCATCGCCGCAGCCGAATACCTGACAGAAAACGGCTACACCCAAAGATCGAAGCTGGCGATCGGCGGTCGCAGCAACGGCGGCCTCTTGATCGGCGCGGCAATCACCCAACGTCCCGAGCTGTTCGGCGCGGCGTTGCCTGGCGTGGGCGTGCTCGACATGCTGCGCTTCAACCAATTCACGATCGGGTGGGCCTGGGAATCGGACTACGGCTCACCAAAAAGCGCGCCAGAATTTGCGGCACTTCGCGCCTATTCGCCGTACCACAATACCAAACCGGGCACGGCTTACCCGCCCACGCTGATCTACACGGCCGATCATGACGACCGAGTCGTCCCACTGCACAGTTACAAATTCGCCGCCGCCTTGCAACACGCGCAAGGCGGCCCCGCGCCCATCCTGATCCGCATCGACACCAAAGCCGGACACGGCGCGGGCAAGCCGACGAGCAAACAAATCGAAGAATGGGCCGACCTTTGGGGCTTCCTCGTCGACCAGCTCGACATCGACCCGTCGCGAATCGCTCGCTAGCCAAAGGGAACTTTCGGGACGCTGCCTGCGAGCCGTAGCGTCGCGAAACGCGAGACGCGGTTCGGATTCTACGCGCTTCGCGATGCCCGAAGCGGTGACGCACTCCGCGATACCCGAAGTGGTGACGCGCTCCGCGATGCCCGAAGCGGTGACGCGCTCCGCGATACCCGAAGTCAATTTGCGGCCGCCGAGCGCCCTGGGGCACTCCGGCCTTCGGGCGATGATCGATCGCATCGCTCTGGGGCCTTTGTCTGGAGCGACGCTTGCCCGATGATGCCCACTCGCGGCGCAGAAATTATACGGTGTGAACACAATACAATTGTCATCGGCGAGCGGGCACCAAGAGAGCACGGCTGGGTTCTATGGCGGTTTCGTCAGCAAAGGGACGTGGCGGCTCCTCAGGCTCCGCTCCAGTACCGACCTCCGCGCAGGGCGTGCAGGGCGCGCAGGGCGCGCAGGGCGCGCAGGGCGCGCAGGGCGCGCAGGGCGCGCAGGGCGCGCAGGGCGCGCAGGGCGCGCAGGGCGCGCAGGGCGCGCAGGGCGCGCAGGGTCGGGGGGCCGTACGCGCCGCCGAAGGCAGCTCCGACCTCGAAGTAAAGCGCGACCATCAACAAAACCCATCAGCGATGGTACGCTGCCGCGCGTGGAGCCCAGCGATGTTCGATGATGCTCTTCCCGCCGATTTCGCGCTCGAATGGGGCGATCCGCGCGAACCGAGTCTGCCTTTGTTGCCCGAAGAAGCCCTGCTCGTCGCGACGGCGGTGGACAAGCGCCGCTTCGAGTTCAGCCGAGGCCGGCAATGTGCTCGGGCAGCGTTGCGACGCTTGGGGGTTGCAGACAGCCCGCTATTGAGCGGCAGCCAGCGTGAGCCCCTCTGGCCGGCCGGAGTGGTCGGCAGCATTACGCACACCCATGAGCTGTGTCTCGCGGCGGTGGCGTGGGAAAGGAACTACTCGGGCGTCGGCATCGACGTCGAGCGAGCCGCGCCCTTGGAGCTGGCCGTCGCCGAGCGAGTTGCGACCGTTGCCGAAATGAGTGCGCTCCGCTCGCTGCCGCCACTGCTGGCGGCGCGCTTGATTTTCTCGGCGAAGGAGGCCTTCTACAAATGCCAATTTTACCGCACGCGCCAGTTCCTCGGCTTCTTCGACGTAGCGATCGCGCTCGAGCCCCACGGTGAGTTTTCGGTCGAGCTGCTGACCGACGCTGGACCGCTCGCGCGAGGCAGTGCGTTTCGCGGGCGTTGGCGTCAGCAGGCCGGCTTTCTGTTCACTGCCATTCATGTGCCGAGCGCCACGTAGCCGGCCCGCGATGAGTCCCGAGCAAGTTCCTCGAGCACGGGTGATCCGCGGAGCATCGGCGCGAGCGTCGACGACGACGCTCCGCGAGCTGGCAGGGCTATTCTTGCGCTTGGGGCTGACGGCGTTTGGCGGGCCGGCAGCCCACATCGCGATGATGGAGGACGAAGTCGTACGTCGGCGCTCCTGGCTCACGCATAGCGAATTCCTCGATCTCCTGGGCATCACCAACCTAATCCCCGGCCCCAACTCGACCGAGATGGCCATTCACATCGGCCAACGGCGCGCAGGCTTTCGTGGCCTACTCGTCGCTGGATCAGCCTTCATCTTTCCAGCTGCTGCGATCACTGGGACGCTCGGCTGGGCGTATGTCCGCTACGGAGCTCAGCCGCGGGCGCGCGCTTTACTATATGGGATCAAGCCAGTGATGATCGCGGTCGTGCTACAGGCGCTGATCGGTCTGGCCCCCAAGGCGGCCAAGAGCTGGTCCCTGGCGGCAATCGGGATCCTTGCCCTGCTCGCGGCGGCCTTCGGGGTCAACGAACTCCTCTGCCTCGCCAGCGCGGGCCTGATGGCGCTCGTTGTCCGTCGACCAGCAGTGCCCGCACCGTTGATGCTCGGGAGTTTTGCCTCGACGGGGGCACTGGGATCGGTCGTCGCAGCCAAGGTCGCTGCGGCCCCGTTCAGTGCCAGTGCGTTGTTTCTGGTATTCGCCAAGATCGGCTCGGTGTTGTTCGGCAGTGGCTACGTCCTTTTGGCCTTTTTGCGGAGCGACTTGGTCGAGCACCGGCACTGGTTGACGGAAGCGCAGTTGCTGGACGCGATCGCGGTTGGCCAAGTGACGCCGGGGCCGGTGTTCACCACAGCCACGTTCATTGGTTACCTGCTCGGGGGCCCGCCGAGCGCATTGCTGGCGACGCTGGGTATCTTTTTGCCCGCGTTCTTCTTCGTGGCCATCAGCGGAGTGCTGCTGCCAAAGATCCGGCGCTCCGCGGCGCTGAGCGCTTTTCTGGACGGCGTGAATGTCGCCTCTCTGGCCATGATGGCTACGGTCACTCTGCAGCTATGCCGCGCAGCGCTCGTAGACCTGGAAACGATCTTGCTGGCAGTCGTCAGCGCCGCCCTTCTAGTGCGTTTCAAGCTGAACTCGACCTGGCTGATCGCAGGTGGGGCGCTGCTTGGCATCGCTACTCAGGGAACGTCTTGGCAGAATGCCTATTGATCGGCACGCTAGCGCCGATCAAGGTTCAAAGCTGGTGGTGCAGAATCCTCGCAGGTACGATCCGCTCGGGGTGCCGCCGTCATCGCGGCCGGCGCGCTCACTCGAGCCGCGTCTGCTCGAACTGTTGTCACAAGCGTTCGCAGGCCATGCCGGCTCCGATCAGCTGATTGACGCTGGCGATCTGCAGCGCGCTTTGCGCATTCGCTGCGAATTCTTGGCTCAGCGCATGCTGGCGATACTCGACCGTGATGGCGACGGCCGCGTCAGTCGAGAGGAATATTTGGGTGCTGTGCGCCGGCTGGTCTTTGGCAGTGCACGCGACAAGCTGCGGCTCGCGTTTCAGATCCACGATTTGGACGGCAATGGCCTGATCGAGCCCGAAGAGATTCGGCGCATGATCGCCATGAACCTCGACGAAGAGGCCGGCTCTGCGGCATCGGGGGTGCATTCCTCGCGGCGCCGCGAATCGCGGGTCCATGAACTGACGAACCTGCTGCTGTCGACGGCCGACGACGACGGCAACCAGTGCCTTTGTTTCGAAGAGTTCGAACGGGTAACTGTCGCCGAGCCGCAGCTTTTCGAGCTAATTTCCAGGAGCGAGGCGTGCTGGCTGATGCCGGACGTCGAGCTCCTGAAGCCAGCAAAGCCGCGGGCGAGTTGGTGGCTCCGGGTGCGCCGCCTCGCGGAGAATCGCTCTTCCTTGCTAATATTTTTCGCGCTCCTCACGGTGGTCAACGTGGTGCTCTTCGCGACTAGCGCGCTGCGCTACCGGGGTCAGGGCGTGTGGTTGATGTTGGCGCACGGGGCGGGCGGCTGCCTCAATTTGGACGGGGCGCTCGTGTTGCTGCCGGTGATGCGTCGCATTGTGCACTGGGCGCGGCTGACTGCGCTCGGCCGGCTCTTGCCGCTCGACGATGCACTGCTGATTCATCGCGTGTTGGGCGTTGGCCTATTCGTCCTTGGCCTAATTCACGCGCTGGCGCACTTCGCGAACTACTCCGTGCACGACCGGCTCTGGGTTTCGCTCAGCCGAACGTCCGCGGGGCGGACCGGGCTCCTGCTGTTGCTCGTGTCCTTCGTCATGTGGGGTTTCTCGTTACCTCGGATCCGCAAGAGCGGCCGCTTCGAACTCTTCTATTTTACGCATTTCGCGTATATTGCCTGGTTTGCCCTAGCCCTCTTGCATGGCCCTCGTTTCTACAAGTTCGCGTTCCTGCCGCTGCTCGGTTTCGGCTTCGAATGGTTGCTTCGCCGGCGGCGGCGCGTGCATGTGAGCCGCATGCAGGCGTTGTCGGGGCTGAGCTCCGGGGTAACGCGTCTCGAGCTCGAGTGCCCGCCCGGCTTTAGACAACGCCCGGGTGACTACGCCTTTTTGCGGATCCCGCACCTGGCTCGGCACGAGTGGCATCCATTCACGATCAGTAGCGCTCCGGGCGGTGACCGGTTGTGCTTTCACATTCGTTCCGAAGGCAATTGGACCAAGTCGCTGCGGCAAATGGCAGACAATCGCCATGCCTTGGAGGAGGTGATCGTCAACATCGACGGGCCGTTTGGCACGCCGAGTCGCAGCATTTTCGGCGCGCGCTACGCAGTTTTGGTTGGTGCTGGGATTGGCGTCACGCCCTTCGCCAGCGTGCTCGAGAGCATGGTGTCGAGTGCCTATGCCGGTGAAAATCAACTCGAAAAGCTGTACTTCTTCTGGCTCAACCGTGACTCGCGTTCGTTCGAATGGTTTGCGGAGCTCTTGTTGCTGGTCGAACAGATGGACCATCGGCAGCTGGTAGACATCCAGATATGCATGACTGGCGGGCGCGGCAACATCGCTGCGTTGGCGCTGAACTTGGCGCGCAACCTGTCACACGAGATCGGCAAGCCCGATTGGGTGACTGGCCTTCGCACGCAAACGCGGGTCGGTGCGCCTGATTTCGACAGCGAGCTTGCCGTGATCGCGGCACGTCATGCCCCAGAGCCGGTCGACGTGTTCTTTTGCGGGCCGCC
>Ga0302322_100000246_pt1 | contig 39983 bp, 34 predicted proteins | sample Fen_T0_2_FD_203757 | JGI IMG/M metagenome (GOLD analysis project Ga0302322, IMG submission 203757) | Peat permafrost microbial communities from Stordalen Mire near Abisko, Sweden - Fen_T0_2 | ecosystem: Environmental > Terrestrial > Soil > Wetlands > Permafrost | place: Sweden: Abisko...
GGTGATGACGATGTCGTTGATTTCATCGGCGGAGTGCAACATGCCGACGCCGCGGATGAGATATTGCTGCGAGCCCTGGGTGACCTTGCTGCCGCCCACGTTGGCATTGCCGCGGCCGAGCGCCGTGGAAAGCTGCTGCAATGAAATGCCGTAATAACGCATTTTTGCCAGATCGGGATTCACCTCGTAGGTTTTGACCAATCCGCCAAACGTCACGACATCCGCCACGCCCGGCACGCCGCGCAAATTGCGTTCCACCACCCAATCCTCCAGCGCGCGCAGCTCCCGCGTGGAATAGCCGTCGCCTTTCAAGCGGTAGCGGAAAATTTCCCCGATGGCCGTCGAGAGCGGCTGCAGCTGCGGTTGGACGCCGGGCGGCACATCGATGGTGGTGAGGCGTTCGAGCGTTTGCTGCCGGGCCTGCATATCGGTGGTGTGATCGTCAAACGTTACGACCAGGTAAGACAAACCAAACTGCGTGTGCGAAAACATCCGTACGGCGTGCGGCATGCCGTTGAGCGCCGTTTCAATGGGGATCGTGACTTGTTTCTCGACTTCTTCCGGGGCCTGCCCCGGATACAGTGAAATGACATTCACCTGGATGTCCGAGACGTCGGGAAACGCCTCGATGGGCAGGTTCACAAACGCCGCGATGCCGCCGCCGATGAACAGCACGGCCATCAACACGATGAACAGCGGCTGGTGTAGGGCAAAACTGACGACGCGTTTAATCATTGGAAAGGGGAAATGAAATGAGGGGCGACATTATTCCATGAGCTGCTGCAACAACATGCAGCCGTCCGTCACCACTTGCTGCCCGGCTTGCAGGCCGTTTAAAACCAACACGCGGCCGGCTTGCTCGGAGCCGATGGCCACTTCCTGACGCGTAAACTGGCCGGGCTGGTCCTGGATGAAGACAAAATGTTTATCGCCTTTTAAAAACACGGCGGCGGCCGGCACGCTGAGCGTCGCCGCTTCATCGCCGGGCAGGTTCACGCTCACGAACATTTCGGCTTTGAGCGCGCGGCGGGAGTTATCCACCTCGCCGCGCACCTTGATCGTGCGCGTATTGGCATCCAGAAATGCGGCCACCTTGTCCACGCGGCCGGTAAAGATTTGATCGGGAAACGCGCGGGTGGTGAAGGTGAATTCCCGGCCGGGCGGCAGGTGCGGCAGATCCACTTCGGTGGCATCAATCTGAATCCATAGCCGCGTCGGATCGCTCACGACAAACAAGGGGGCGGTGACTTCCGGCAAGTTGGCCAGCATCTGATCCGGGCGGATTTCCTGCCCCGGATTGACATTTTTATCCACCACGGTCCCGGCCAGCGGGGTTCGCAGCGTAAAAATTTCGTCCAATGAATCGGCGTTGGCGCCATACGCGGCGAGCCGCGAGCTGGCCCGGGTATTTTCGGTTTCCGCCTGCACGGCCGCGCTTTCGGCGGCCTCGACATCCTTTTGTGCCGCTGCACCGTGCGCGAGCAGTTCACGCAGCCGGGCCAGATTTCGCTGCGCCAATTTCAAATCGCTTCCAGCCTTGCGCGCATCCGCCTGCGCCTGGCCAAAATCCGCTGACTCGACGGTGGCCAGCGCCGCATCTTTTTCCACCGTCTGGCCGAGATCCGCCGCGAGGGTGCGAACGCGCCCGGCAAAGGGCGTAAAAACGCGTACGGTCACGTCATCATTCCAAATGAGGCGGCCTGAAAGCAGGGTGCTGGCGGTAATCCGCGCTTCCGCCGGAGCCACTTCCAGCGCGGTCAGTTGCGGTGAATGTTCGGGAAACGTGATTTTTCCTCCGGTCACTTTGGGATCACCCGCCGGCTCGGAGGCGGTTTCCGGGTGGCAACCCGCCACGCAGGTCGCCAGCACCAGACTGTTCAGAATACGGAAGATTTTCATGGCAGGCATGGCAAATTAGGCAAGTTTTTTTCTTTCATGGCAGGCGGGTTTATTTCGCCATTATTTCCGTGGCGGCTTTTAAATCGGCGATCGCGCTGGCGGTGTCGGACATCGCTTGAGCCGTGGCCAGCCGCGCGTCGTTGTCCGCCCGTTCGGCTTCCAGCAAATTCACCAGCGAGGCGCCGCCCTTTTCATAAGCGAAGGCCACCGATTCGCGGACTTTCTGCGATTTGGGGAGAATCTGATTTTGATAGCGCTGCCAACGCTCCGACGCCTCGGTGCAAGCCGCCTGTGCATTGGCCACATCCGCCGCCATTTGCGCCCTGGCCCGGGCTAGCATGAGGGCGTTTTTATCCACGGTTGCTTGCGCGGATTGGATTTCGCCGCGATTGCGATGCCACAACGGCAACGGAAAAGAAACCCCGATGCCCACCGTGTCTTCCGGCGGACCGCCACCGGGCGGATTATGTTCCACCAGGAACGAAACCGTCGGATCGGGAATCCGCATGGCCTTTTGCAACTGAAGGTCGGCTTTCGATTGTTTCAAATCCGCTTCGGCTGCCAACACGTCCGGGCGCAGGGCATTGGTGGCATTCGTTGGCGGAATGGGGCCGACCATTTGCGCCAATGAATCCGTCGGGATCCAAAGTCCCCGGGGTTGATTCACGCCCAGCAGAATTTCCACGGCGATGCGGGCCTGCACCGCGGCAGTGGCGGCGGACCTGGCCTGCAGCGCGAGAACATCTGCATTGTTTTCCAACTGTTTTTCGTCGGCCTCGGAAATATCGCCGGCTTGCAACCGGGTCTGGGCAATTTCCGCCTCGTGGCGCAGCATCTCAGCGGAATCGGTCAGGATGCGCGCATTTTCGCCGGCCAGCACCGCGGCCACGTACGCCTTGGTCACCCCCTGATCGAGGAGCCGCCGGGCGTCATGAAACCGTGCTTGTGCGCCGATCACGCCCGCCTGGGCGGAAGCTTTGCGGGCCTGCCGTTTGCCGCCGATTTCGATCAATTGATTGATTGCGAAAATGGTATCGTAGCTGCGGCTCCACAGCCCGTTACCCAAGGCGGTACTGCCAGCTTGTGAACCAATTTTGGCGGTGGAATATGAAAAGGTCGGATTTGGAAATTCCTGCGACACGAGCAGTTGAGCGGTCGCGGCATCGAGGCCCGTCCTGGCCGCCAGCAAATCCCAGTTCCGCTCGCAGGCGAGCCGCCGGGCTTCAGCCAGGGAAAACGCCTGGGCGGCGGCCGGATCACCTTGCGCCAGCCCGGGCGGCGGAAAAACCGCAAACCCCGCCGCCAGCAGCAACCGGGCAAACCGGGCGCGTTGGAAAAGTAGGCGAATCAACACCCCGCCATGGAACCTTACCGCCGCCGGTTTGCCTATTAGGCGGGGGATATTTTGCCCCTAGGGTAATGCCTTATGCCCGGCTAACTTGTGGGATGCTGCTCCTGCCAGCGCACCGCTTCCCGGAGCAGCTCGGCGGCGTTGGTCAGCTTGAGCTTTTCCTTGATGTGCGCGCAATGGGCCTGAACGGTTTTCATGCTCACCTTCATCATTTCAGCGACGACGCGGGTTTCATAGCCTTTGCCCAGCAGTTGAAAGGTTTCGAGTTCGCGGTCGCTTAATTGTTCCACCAGCGAACCGCTGGCAGGCAGCCCGCCATCCACAAATTTTTCCGCAAACAGCGCGGTCAGACTCTCGCTGAGATATATTTTCCCGGTCAGCACCAGGCGGATGACCAGAATTACCTTTTTGGCTGTCTCGGATTTCATGATGTAGCCGCGCGCCCCGGCCCGCAAAGCACGTTCGGCATACAGCCGCTCATCATGCATGGAGAGCACAATGATGGCGACGTCAGGGTGGAGTGCCTTGAGATCCTTGATCAATTCAATGCCGGAACCGCTTTTGAGCGAAATATCCACGATGGCCACGGCCGGCTTGGCGACGGCAATGGCCTGCAAGGCGTGCGGGGCGTCTTCGGCTTCGCCGCAAACGGTGAGGTCCGGCTGTTGCTGGATCAGGTTGGTGAGCCATTCGCGCACCAGCGGATGGTCGTCCACGAGAAAAACTTTGATTTTGTTCACAGGGAAATTTCAGGCGGTTCGGGCGGCAATGCGCAGACAATCACAGTGCCGCCGGTGGCGTCCTTTTGCGCGCGGAACATGCCCCCGATCATCGCGGCGCGGTGGGCCATGATCCGCAGCCCCATGCCGCGATTTTTCGGCAGCCGTTCGGGCAGGCCAATGCCATCGTCTTTGATGGTCAGGCTGATGCCGTCTTCGCTGGCTTCCAGCCGGATCACGATGTTTTTCGCCTGGCCGTGCTTGATGGCGTTGCGAACGGATTCCTGCGCGATCCGATAGAGATGTCCGGCGGTGGCGGCATCGTGAATCAGTACCGGCAGGTCGCATTCAAAACGGCAGGCAACCTTGAATAATTTACCCGTCGTGCCGGCATATTCCTCCAAGGCCAGCATCAGGCCGTCCGCTTCAATTTCCACCGGATACAAGCCCTTGGCCAGGCCGCGGGAAAGGTTGATGCCTTCCTCGACCAGTTCAATGAGTTGGTTCGCGTCGGCCGCTTCCGGGAGATTGCGGGCGGCCAGCTTGCCCTGCAGCACCTGGCCGGCGAGCGTGGCGCCGGTGAGGTGCTGGCACAGGCCATCATGCAAATCCTGGCCGATGCGGCGCTGCTCGCGCTCGCTGATTTCCAGCAGTTCACGCTCCAACCGTTCACGCTCGGTCATTTCTTCGGTCAGTGCAATCGTGCGCTGCCGCACCTGTGCCTCCAATTGCTGATGAAACGAGCGCAGCCGGGCCAGCAGCCAGACCACGATGAGATAAAAGGTCAACAAGATGGCGGCATTCCATACGGGAATCAACGGATTGGCAAACCGGGCCCCATTGGCAACATCGCCCGCCGTCCATGCGGCAATGCTGAACACCGAAACCAAGACCCCAAACCGACGGCCAACAAACCAGACCGCCAAGGCCACGCCCAGCAGATAGAAAACCGAAAGGGAGATTTCATGGCCGGTCCAATAGTCGACCAAGCCAATAACTCCAATGATGGCACACGTCACCCCCACGAAAACCAGTCGCGAGCGGTGCTCGAGTTGCTCTAGTTGTTTGATCAATCTCAACACGGGGATTGATACAAATCAAACCCACCGCCACATGTCAAACGCAATGTCCGCAACCCAGGCGGCGGGCTTCTGTTGGCCGAAAAGGCCGCCCCGCCAGACTGACCGGCCGTGTCGGGTGGCACCCGGAAACGCAATCACCGTCGCGCCGGGCTTGTTCCCCCGCCATTCTCTGCTACCTTCCATGCTCCGGTGAATGGAATGTTTGCGCTGTGTCCTGCGGTTCGGTTCGCCGTCTAAAATAAAATGTCCACCATTATCAACGCCACGGATGTCACCGTGCGCTACAACGACCGGGCCATTCTGGATGCCGCCACGCTCGCGATTGACGAGGGCCAGCACATCGGCCTGGTCGGGCGCAACGGCTGCGGCAAGACGACGTTTCTCAAGCTGCTCGCCGACTTGCTGGCCCCGGACAGCGGCACCGTCACGCGCCGGCGCGACCTGGCGGTGAGCTATCTCTCGCAGGATTTCACGCTCGATCCCGCGCTCGACGTGCGCGGTAATGTGCATGCGGGCGCCAAATACGTGCTCGATCTGATCGCGGAATTTGAATCGCTCCCGCACGACTCCAAACGGCACGAGGAGCTGGAAGACCGCATCCAGGCGCTCGACGGCTGGACGGTGGACCAGCGCGTCGAAACCGCCATGTCGCATCTGAATTGTCCGCCCGGCGAGCGCGACATTGCCACGCTCTCGGGCGGCGAGAAGCGCCGCATTGCGCTGGCGCGGGCGATTGTTTCGCGCCCTGATTTCCTGATTCTCGACGAGCCGACGAACCATCTGGACCCCGAATCCATCGAGTGGGTGGCGGATTTTCTGGAGCATTTCGATGGCACGTTTCTCGTCGTCACGCATGACCGTTATTTTCTGGACCGCGTCGTGGGCCGCATTGTAGAGCTGTGCGACGGCACGTTCTGGTGGCACGACGGCAATTACACCGATTACCTGCTGGACAAGGCGGAACGGCAGGAAGCCGACGTGGTGGTGGAGCACAAGCGCCAGATGTTTCTGAAAAAGGAACTCGCCTGGGTGCGACAGGGCCCGCGCGCGCAGCGCAGCAAGCAGAAGGACCGCTTTGAACGCTACTACGACGAGGCCGCGAAAGAGGGCCTGGTGATCGAGGAGGACATGGAGCTCTGTATCCCGCCGCCGCCGCAACTGGGCAATCGCACGGTGGAAGTCACCAATCTGGGCATGGAACTGGGCGACCGCCGGCTGTTTTCCGGCTTTAATTTTGTGTTTGAAAACGGCCAGCGCATCGGCGTCTGCGGCCGGAATGGTCTGGGCAAAACCACCTTGCTGCGCATCATGATCGGCCAGCTCGAGCCGACGGAGGGCGCGGTGAAAATTGGCCAGCTCACCAAGTTCAACTACGTGGATCAGGGCCGGCTCAAACTGAACGAGGAGCGCACCGTGTTGGACGAGGCCTCCGACGGCACCGAATTCGTCATCTGGGGTGATACCAAGATTTCCGTGCGCTCGTATCTGAAGCGCTTTCTGTTTGCCGACGACCGCATCACCACGCAGGTGCGCAAGCTTTCCGGCGGCGAGCGCAGCCGGCTGCTGCTGGCCAAGGTGTTGAAATGCGGCGGCAATTTCCTGATTCTCGACGAGCCGACGAACGATCTCGATTTGCCGACCTTGCGCGTGCTGGAAGAGGCGTTGATCGCGTTCCCCGGCGTCGTGTGCGTGGTGAGCCATGACCGGTATTTCCTGAATCGCGTGTGCACGGACATCCTGGCGTTTGAGGGTGACGGCCGGATTCATCACAGCGTGGGCGACTACGATTATTACCTGGAGAAAAAACGCCGGGCCGAAGCCGTCGCGGCCCGGCAAAGCGCAGCCTTGCTGGCGACCAACAAGGCTGCGGCCCTCGCCAAGGAAGCCGCCGCCAAGCCGAAGTTGCGCAAGATGTCATTCAAGGAAACGCGCGAGCTGGAAGGCATCGAGGCACAAATCCACGGCGTGGAAGCCGAAGTGGCGCGCATCGAAGGCCTGTTTGCGAACCCGGATTTCTTCCGCAAATACGCGGCGCAGGTGAACCAGTTGACCGAGGAACTGGATGCGGCGAAGGCCAGTGTCACCAAGCTTTATGCGCGCTGGGAGGAATTGGAAAAGCTCAAAGCGGCCGCGGGGGTCTGAGGTTTTTAAAAAACGCCGCTTGGAGGCCGCCGGGCGGCGGCGTAGTTTCACGCCATGAGCTATTTGACTGTTGAAGTCGAAATTGACCACGGACATATTCTGGCGAAAGGCCGGGAGAGCCCCCTTGAAAAATCTACCGGTCTGCTCACTATTTTTCAGGCTGATGCGGCCGGCCGCCCAGCCCTCTCTTCGTTGCAAGCGTTGGAATCACTGCAAAAGCAGCTCCAACTCGATGCCTCAGGCGCAAAGGCTTGGCAGGCATCCGTACGCGAAGCCCGCTGGTGAGGCGTGCGAGGACCGGACATGATTCATTGCGATACCGATTTTCTCATTCAAGCCGTCGTCGCCGGCTCGTCGGCACATGGCCAATTCCGGAGTTGGATCCAGGCGCACGAAGCCTGCAACGCCAGCAGCATTGCTTGGGCGGAATTTTTGTGCCGGCCGATGCGGCCCTGACTGCCCGCCTGTTCAATCAGACCGGCGGCCGTTCCCGCAGTCTTGATTGCCGCGGTGGCGATTCGTTGCGGAGCCAAATTAGCGACCAGCAATATCGCGGATTTTCAGCCATTCCAAGCTCATGGCCTGGTTTTGGCCTGATTTCTTCCGCAACCAATCACCCAGTTCCACCCGCCCGCCTCAAGGCGGCGTTTTCCCGCCGCTGGCGGATCTCAAAAGTTATTAATCCGATCCCGGCCAGCAGCGCGAGGTTGGGAAACAGCATCGGGGCGAAGACGGGCGCGCCGTGCACCATGCGTTGAAACAAGCTGCCGCCTTCGGCCACCCAGTCCGCGTGTAGGTGCAAGGCCAGGCCGGTCAGGCCCACGAACGCTTCGAGTGCGAGCCCCAGCATGCAGATCACAAAATAGCCGGTGCCAGTTTTGGTGACCAACGGCACGGTGAGAAATCCCACGGCCAGCGCACTGGCGATGACGGGAATCCATTCCACGGGCCGGAAGAACCCGTTTTGGGCATGGTCGGTGACGCTGAAAATGAAGTTCCCCACAAACCCGCCCAGGGCCAGCAGAACGACCCATTCGGCCCATTCACGCGAGTCGGCATCTACGGTGCGGTTGAGAATTAGCAGCAGGCCGATGCCCGTGTACGCCAGCGGCGCGGCGAAGGGCGCGGTGTAGACGAGGCTGGCCAGCGTCCATTCCTGGAAGAACTGGCTCTTCAAATGCAGCACCAGACCCACCACGCCGATGAACACCGAAATCCAGCCGGTGAGGTTTCCCAGTGCGCGCCAGAGGGTAAGTTTCCCCTTGGCCAGCGCCCAGATGGCCGGGAGCAAAAGCGCCGGGGCGGCCACCGAAAACGCCAGCGGCACCCATTCGGTCCGCGCGTGGAAATGATTCGTGCTGTGCGCCAGAAAGATGTCAGGAGCGAGGCCGCCGAGGTTGAACAACACGAACAGTTCCACCCAGGTACGCGGCTGCCGGAGCCAGTTATTTGCCATTGTCTTTACGGAGTTGGGCGGCCGCTTCCTGCAATTCGACGGTGTGCTTGAGGATCGGATAATTGCCGTGCCATTGCACGTAGTCCGCCCCGCCCATGAACGCCGCGTGCTTGGCGGTGCGGCCGTAATAGTGCCAGAGATCAAAGTAATTAAATTGGATCGACTGGCTGAAGGCATTGGTCGAGAGCAGGCCGTCGGCCTTGAGCGAATCCATGATGCTCCGGGCGGCGAGAACCTTCTTGTTCGTCGCATCCACCACGGCGGCACCCTCCGTGAAAATGCGGTCCACGAGCGGTGGCGTGTGGCATTGCAGGCAGATGTCCTTCATCTTGGCCTGGGCACGTTCGGCGTTCGGGCGCGGCACGGTGACTTCGGCAAACAGATTATACGAGAGCCGGTCGGACGGATCATGCGTCACGCCGCGGCCGTTCAGTCCGCTCATGTGACACGTGGCGCAGGTGGGGATGAACATGTCCTTGGTGGTCAGGCTGCCGGCCGGCGCCTTCAGGTTCAATTGATCTTTCTGCGCGGCAAACATGACGCCGTGTTTGGACTGCGTGTAGATTTCTATCTGCGAATGATCCGGGCCGAGATGGCACTGGCCGCAGGTGCTGGGGAGGCGCGCCAGTTCCACGGAGGAGGTGTGCCGAGTGTGGCAAAGCGTACAGTTGCCGATCGTGCCGTCGGCGTTCGGGCGGCCGATGGCGTGGCAGGAAATGCAGCCACTCTTGGTGGAGGAGGTGCCTTCCAGGGCGACCAGCGCGTTCGCCGGCCGTTTCATGGAGCCGGGATGGAGCTTTTCCATCTGTTCGATCATTTCCGGCGAAAAGTCTTTGTTTCCCACCACCGCCACCCAGGAAGGCGCGGCATGACGGCTGCGGGCGAACTGGTCGTAAATCGCTGCGTGGCAGGTCTTGCAGTTGGCGGGGGTGACGCCGTTGTTGATGACGAAGCCGTTATGGTTGGTGCCCGCCTGGCCGGTCGCCACTTGATGGCAATCGAGGCAGGTCACGCCCTTGGTCGCGTGCTTGCTCATCTCGAATTCATGGACGATAGAATACTGGCTGTTGCGATGGCACTCCGCACACTTGCCGCTGGCCTTCACGTAATCCGCATTGGGCTGGTCCACCACCACGCGGGGACGTTGTGAGTTAATGACATAGGCGGAAACGACCAAGGCCGTGCCAATGACCAGGGCGAGGAAGACGTGGCGGAAGTTCATAATGGGTTGATTTGATTTTAGCACACAACCTGGCCGCCGACCCCGGCTATTTCATTCATGCCAGGGACGGAGGCGGTTGCAGCTTTTCAGTGAACATGCCTGACCAGTGCCGGCTTTGCCTTGACGCAGGTCAAAGAAACCGCCAGCAGCAGTCTAATGTGACGGGGACAAGGCAAAATGGCGGTTTTTTGGTGATTGTTCTGGTTGAATTCGTCAGGGCAACACCGTCAGCCGGAAATATTGCTGGGGCAAAGTCAAGGCGGCCGGACCGGTGTAACTGACGCAGCCACCGACGACCATGTTGGTGCTGACATTGATCCAGTTCACCAGATCGGTGGAGGCTTGCACCACGATGCTCTGGCCGTCCACGCCGCCGCACGCGGAGAGTTGGAACTGGCCGTTGACCAGGGCCACACCGGCCCCGCTGGAAAAGCTGGGAACGACAACCGGGGTGGGTTCGAGCCAGAGGCGTCGCATGCCATAGCCGCTGCCGCCGACCATCACATTGCCGGAAGGTTCCGGGATGATGACCTCCGTCTGGGTGCCATCCCAATAGAAGGTGCTGGCTGATTTGAAGGTGACATCCAAGTCGCCATCATAACTCAGGCGTTTGACGAAATTTTGTCCGCCCGCGATCAGTTTATTGTTCACCAAGGCGAGCGCGTGCGCGGGGGCGGTGCTGGCCGCGCCATGGAAGGTGACGTCCAACGCGCCGTTGGACAGGAGGCGGGCGACGCCGGCATTGGTGCCATTGCCCCAGGCGCCGCCGACGAGAATTTTGCCATCCGCCAGCGGTAAAATGGCATGGACCCGGCCATAGGGCGGGGCTTTTAAGGTGTCGCTGGCCGAGAAGCTGGCATCCCCGGTTCCATCCGCATTCAGACGTACCAAGTTGCTTACGCTCAGGCTGTTGAAGATGCCGAATTCGCCGCCGACAAGAATTTTCCCGTCGCCCTGCCGGGCGAGACGGAGTATTTCGCCGGGACCTTGAATGGGGCTGGAGGAATAGAGGATGGAATATCGCGGAAATGTCAAATCCACCGCCCCGTTGGTGTTCAAGCGCACCAAGTTGGTGGCGGCGATACCGTTAAAGACATTGAAGCGGCCGGCCACCAGATACTGCCCATTTGGCAGGCGCAAGATGCTGTTGATCCGCCGGAAGCTGACACCTTCGATGGTATTGGAGGGGCCGGTGCCGGGGTTGAAGGAGGGATCGATGGTGCCATTCGTGTTCATGCGTGCCACGCCGCCGAAGAAGGTGCCGCCCACCATGAATTGAGTGTCGGATTCCGGGGCGAACGTTTGCACGCCGGCACCGGTGGTTCCCGCCCAGGGGCCGTTCGTATCAAGCGCGCCGCTGGCTTTGCGATGGAAGATATAGGTGCTTTGAGCGCCATAGTAGCCGCCATCCGGCCAGCGCAGCAGGTCGAGTGCGGTGGTGCCAAAATAGGAAGGGTCGTTCGTGAGGCTGGGATCGACAAAGCCGGGCAGGACCACGTTGACCAAGGTTGGTGGCGCGCTGGTCAGCACAGCCGAGGCATTGGAAATGACCAAGGTGTAGCTGCCCGACTGGTTCGTGCCGATGCCCGGCAACGCCAGCGTCGAGCTGGTGGCGCCGACCAGGTTGGTCCCATTGAGGCGCCATTGATAATCAATGGCCGAGGTGCCGGTCGCGCCGCTTGGGATGGCCAGGATGGTGCCGGTCAAAACATTGATATTGGTGGGAGGCAACGGGGCAAAGGCCAGCTTTGCCTGGGCCGTCACCACGCTGCTGGTGGCCATGGCATAGGCATTGGAGGCCACGACAAAATAGCTGGCTTGATTGGTGAAATCAGTCGGGGCGAGCCCGAGGAAAAAATTCGTCTGGCTGGCGAGCCGGGTATTCGTCATAAACCAATAATATCTCGGGGCCGGCCAGGCCCGGGCTTGCGCCGAATTCGTCAGGCCCTTCGGCGGCTGATACACCATGTTGGTGGGCTGCACGAAGAACTGCGGGGCCACGGCGACAAAATTGGAGGCCATGGTAAAGAGGCATTGGTTGTAGCCAAAGGCGGCGAACGGGTAATAATTAATCCAACCCACGGTCAGCAGCGCCGGCTTGTCGCCTTTGATCGTCGTGGTGCCGTGGAGCAGCCCGGTGCCGTCAAAACTCAGCACGGGCGGCTGGAAAGGAGACAGCGCGCCTTGCGGCACATAGTTGGTCCACAACCCCACGCCGTTGGCACTGAATTTTAAAATTCCCAGGCCGGCGCTGCTGACCAGGCCGAAATTGGATTCGCTCTCCATGCGTACCGAAGCGCTGCCAAAATAGAGGTTGTTCCCGGCATCCACCGCCAAAGTGGAGGCATTGGCCGGGAACCCGTTGCCGTAACCGTTGAAAGGGGTGCGCTTCAGCCATTGCAGCGTGCCCCCGCTGTTGAACTGCGCCAGCAAGCCCATGTAAACCGGAGTGAATCCGGGCCCGCTCAGCTTGTTGGTGATGGCCACCCCGGCAAACCGGAAGGGCTGCTCGGTTTTGGCTTCGAAGCCAAATGCCACCCGGTCGGCTCCATCCACCACCACGCTCCAGCCGTAACCGCGGTTGCTGTTCGTGGCATCGCTCAAGCTCGAACTCCAGACCGGTTCGCCCAGGCTGGAAAACTTGGCGAGCAGCAGGCCGGCGTCAATATTGGTATAGAATTGGTCGCCAACGATCGTGTTTTGAGTGAAGCCGCCACCCACATAAATGGCGCCCGCGTGATCCACCGCCACGCTGCTGGCATACTCGGCATTCGTGCCGCCGTGGTTCGTGGCCCATAACAACCCCCCGGCGGAATCATATTTGGCGAGAAAAATATCCGCCGTGCCCGCCGTCTGGCTGCGATTGGAAAGAATGATCCCGCCAGCAAGCACGTAAGGAAACGAGACATTGGTGATGGCCCCGCCGAATTTGGGATTGCCCGTGTAATTACCGCCAACCACCGGGTTGCCGGCCGGATCGAGCGCCAGTCCGTTCACCGTCATCGTGGCACTGACGAATCCCAGGCCTGGCAGTTGCCAGCTGCCGGCCTTTTTGGCCCACAGACAGTTTCCCTCCCCGTCATAGCGCGCCAGATACAGGGTTTGAAAGGCGACATACAGCAGGTTGGTGCCAAAGGCTGACGGCGAGCTGGCGGTGGTGCCCGCAATGTAAACGCCTCCGGCTCCGTCAAGCTGGATCACCCGGCCGGTTTCCTTGGCCGTGCCGCCCGCCCGCCGGGCCCAGAGGACATTGCCAGCGGCATCATATTTCACCAGGTAAACGTCATCCGCACCATAGCCGCCGGAACCGGTCAGTACGTTGGTGCCGAAAGTCGCCGTGCCGGAAAAAAAACCGGTCATGAAGGTATTGCCGGCCAGATCGCAGATGCTGGCGCTGACGGTGATGCCCGATTCCTGACCGCCCACTCCATTGACCGTGTACGTTTGCGGGCTGCTGGCCGTCAGGATTTCCGGAGGCTGGTCGGCCCGGGTAACTGCGTTCACGCAGGCAAGGGCGAGCAAAATGATATGTTTAGGCCACCATCCGGGCACGATTTTAGGCATAATATTCAGGGCAATACGGGAATAACAAATCTTCCACCCAGATGGATGGGAAGAATACCGCCAAACGAACACGGACACCTTCTGAGCTGCGTCCCGATGGGACCAGAGTCACTCAATCAAGACATCTAATTATTATCATAACCACAGCCAAGTCAAGCGCGGGCGCCACATTCGGACCCGGGGCTCGCCGCCGCCCGGTTCCAGCCCGCCCGCCGCCGGCTGGCCAGGCCGCAGGGCCGCGCTCGGGGACGCGCGCACAACTTCCGCCGGGGAGGCGCAATGCATCGCGTCTTTCCTTCCCTGGCGCTGCTTCGTAAAGTGAGCGTCCTGTGGCCACCACGCTTTACGATTTGATTCCGCGCGAGGAGAAAATCAGCAACGACCTGTTGCTCGGACGCTTCCTCGAATATGCCGAGGCGCGCCGCCTCCAGCTCTACCCGGCGCAGGAGGCCGCCATCCTGGAATTGTTCGAGGAGAAGAACGTCATTCTCAACACCCCCACGGGCTCCGGCAAATCGCTGGTGGCCTCGGCGCTGCACTTCCAGGCCATCGCCAAGGGCCGGCGTTCGGTCTATACCTGCCCCATCAAGGCGCTGGTGAATGAGAAGTTCATGGCCCTCTGCCGCGAATTCGGGCCGGACAACGTGGGCCTCGCCACCGGCGACGCCTCGGTGAACCGCGATGCGCCCATCCTCTGTTGCACCGCCGAAATCCTTGCGAACATCGCGCTGCGCGAAGGCGCGCAGGCAAATGTCCAGGACGTGGTCATGGACGAGTTTCACTATTACGCCGACCGCGAGCGCGGCGGAGCGTGGCAGGTGCCGCTGCTGACCATGCCGCAGACGCGCTTTCTCCTGATGTCCGCCACCCTCGGCGACACGACCTTTTTCGAGACCGAATTGACGCGGCTCACCGGGCGGCCCACGGTGACGGTTTTCTCCACCGACCGGCCCGTGCCGCTGGCGCACGAGTATTCGGAACTGCCGCTGGCGAAAACCTTGGAAAGCCTCATCGCCGGCGGGCGCGCGCCCGTGTATGTCGTGCATTTTACGCAATTGGACGCCGCCGAGAGCGCGCAGGATTTCACCAGCATCAACGTCTGCACCCGCGAGGAAAAGGCCGCCATCGCCACCGCGCTGGAGAATTTCAAGTTCACCAGCCCCTACGGCCCGGACATCAAGAAGTGGCTGCGGCACGGCATTGGCCTGCATCACGCCGGGCTGCTCCCGAAATACCGCATCCTCGTCGAACAGCTCGCGCAGAAAGGCCTGCTCAAGGTCATCTGCGGCACGGACACCCTCGGCGTGGGCATCAATGTGCCCATCCGCACGGTGCTGTTCACGCGGTTGTGCAAGTTCGACGGGCAAAAAACCGTCATTCTCAGCGCCCGCGATTTCCACCAGATCGGCGGGCGCGCGGGGCGGAAAGGCTTTGATGACAAAGGCTGGGTCGTGGCCCAGGCCCCGGAGCATGTCATCGAAAATCTGAAGCTCGCGGAAAAAACCGCGCGCGACGGCAAGAAAACCGTCAAGCGCCAGCCGCCGGAGAAAAACTTCATCAACTGGGACAAGAATACTTACGTGCGGCTCATCGCCGCCCCGCCCGAAAAGCTGACCTCCCGCTTTCAGGTCACCCACGCGATGCTGCTCAATGTGCTCAGTCGCCAGGGCGATGGCTGCGCCGCCATGCAGCAACTGATCCGCGATTGTCACGAAACCCCCAAACAGAAGAAAGCCCACATCCAGCGCGCGTGGCAGTTGTTCCGCTCGCTGGTGGAGCGCAAAATTGTGGAGTTCATTCCCCCGACCGCCGCGGGCGCGACCCTGCGGGTCAACATCGAGCTGCAGGATGATTTCTCCATGGACCAGACGCTCTCGCTTTATCTGCTCGAGACCATTCCGCTGCTCGATCCGCAGGCGCCCGATTACGCGCTCGTGCTGCTCACCCTCGTCGAATCCATTCTCGAAGACCCGGCCATCATCCTGCGCAAGCAGCTCGACAAGGTGAAGGACCGGAAAATGGCCGAGATGAAATTTGCCGGCATCGAATACGACCAGCGCATGGAAGAGCTGGAAAAGTGCGAATACCCGAAGCCGAACCGCGAGTTTGTTTATTCCTCCTTCAACGCCTTTGCCGACCGGCATCCGTGGGTGGGCCAGGAGAATATCCGCCCCAAAGCCATCGTGCGCGAGATGTTCGAGGAATTCCGCTCCTTCGCCGACTACATCAAGCTGTACGAATTGCAGCGCGCCGAGGGCGTCTTGCTGCGGCATCTGAACAGCGTTTTCAAAGTGCTGGCGCAAACCGTTCCTGACGCCGCCAAGAACGACCAGGTGCGGGAAATGGAGCTGTATCTCGCCACCATGATCCGGCAGGTGGATTCCAGCCTGCTCGACGAATGGGAAAAGATGCGCGATCCAAATTACCAGCGCACCGAGGCCCGGGAAGTCCGTCCGCCCGGGGCCGAGGAAGCGGCCGCCGACATCACCCGCGATACCAAGGCCTTCACCGCCACCCTCCGCAACCGGATTTTTATTGTCCTGCGCGGCCTCGTCGTGGCCGATTACGAGACCGCCATCGCGAATCTGGATTCACCGCTGGATGCCGACGGCGTCCCCTGGACGCCCGACCGGCTGGACAAAATCATGGAAACTTACGAGGCCGACCACGAACGGCTGTGCCTGGATCCGAACGCCCGCAACGCCCGCCATACCTACGTGACGCCGTCCGAGGACAAAAAACTCTGGCGCGTGCAGCAGATGCTCGTGGATCCGAAGGAAGACAACGACTGGGTGGCGGAGTTCGAGGTGGACCTGGCGCTGTCCCGCGCCGCCAACGGACCCGTGCTCAAGCTCCGGCGGATTGGCGGTTTGGTCTAGGGGTGCCGGCTAAACGGGAGTTGATGCAACTGCTCCAAGGCCGGACAAAACGACCCTGACCGTCTCTGCAGGTTTCCCTGTGCCCAATGCTGCCAAACGCCCCGGGCTCAGCCCTGCCGGCCCGGTTCAAGTTTCGACTTCCTTCAGTTCAAATGAAAAACATGCCCCTTGCTTGGCGCTGTCCAGGAGCTCGACCGCAAAATAGACCTGAATAACTCCGAAATTTGCGGGCAGCTCGTGCAGCTTTGCCTGCAGCTCCAGGGCCGAGAACGGTATTGGCATTTGCCACGTGACGCCGTCAACCACCTTCGGCTCAACTTTCGAAACGCGCAACTGCTGGAGAATCTCGATGGTCCGCCGCTCATCAGTTACCGCCGTGACGATCAGGCTGGCATGGCGCAACGGATACCCGGCCTCAAAAGCCCGCAGATCCCGCTCCAGTGAAAAGGCCGCGCCGAGCTTCACCACCTTGCGCGTGCGCGCGTCGACGATCACGCCATGGGATCTCACCAGCGGTTTGCCAGGAAAAAACCACGGAAAGTACCACCCGTTGCGAATCTCGCGTGCACCGTCGAAGTCGATCGCTGCACTTGGTGTCGAGAGCAACTGAGCGCATTGAAAAGCTTCTGCGCGAGTCATTTTGCCTAACAGTATTTATTTTTTGGTCTTACGCGGGTATGCGCACTTCTGTGCGGGTGATTCCCTTAGCATGGGCTGCTACCCAGTGATTATGAAAGCGGACGGATGAATTTCTGTCAAAGATTATCGGTGCAATTGAAACGAATTACGAATGGCTTGGGATTTGCTCCGTCTTGGTTCGCCTTGCCCTGCCTTTCCTGTTGAGCCCGGGTCAGTTAGCGATTACGCTCGCAGCCATGACCGATCTCCAGCTGATGCGCGTTGCCCTGCGGCTTGCCCGCCGCGGCTTTGGCGCGACCGCTCCCAATCCCATGGTCGGCGCGGTGCTGGTGAAGGGCGGCAAAATCATCGGGCGCGGCTGGCACCGGCGCGCCGGCGAGCCCCACGCGGAAATCGAGGCACTGCGCGACGCCCTCAAGCAACACGCCAATCCACGCGGCGCGACTCTCTACGTGACCCTGGAACCCTGCTGCACCCAGGGCCGCACGCCGCCCTGCACGCAGGCCATCATTGCCGCCGGCATCCGGCGCGTGGTCGTGGGCGCCACCGATCCCAATCCCCGCCATGCCGGCAAGGGATTCAAAATTTTGCAGCGCGCCGGCCTCACCGTGGAACCGGGGGTTTGCGCCGCGGAATGCACGGAGTTGAATGAGGCGTTCAACCACTGGATTATCCGCCACACCCCGTTTGTCACGGTAAAAGCCGCCATGACGCTGGATGGCAAAATCGCCACCGCCAGCGGCGAATCGAAATGGATCACCGGCGATAAGGCCCGGCAGTACGGCATGAAACTGCGGCAGGGCAGCGACGCCATCCTGGTCGGCGTAAACACCATTCTGGCCGATGATCCGAGCCTGACCGTGCGGACGAGGGCGGCCAAACCCCTGCGCCGCCTGGTGCTGGATTCGCGCGCCCGCACCCCGTTGACCGCCAAGATCGTTACCGACGAATTTGCCGCGCTGACCGCGATCGTGGTCAGCCCGCTTGCGCCCAAAAACCGCGTCATGGCGCTCGCCGAAAAAGTGAATGTGATCCTGGCGCCCCTCACCCAACCGGCCGACGGTAAGCGGCCGGCGGCCATTAATCTGCGCTGGCTGTTGAAACGGCTCGGGGCGGAAAACATTTCCAGCCTGCTCGTGGAGGGCGGCGGCGAGGTGAATGCGTCCTTCCTGCTCGGCGGACTGACGCAGCGCGTGGCCTTCTTTTACGCCCCCAAAATTCTCGGCGGCCGGGACGCCCGCAAAGCGGTTGCGGGGGAAGGCGCCCAAACCCTGGCCGAAGTCGTCCAACTCCGCGAAGTCGTCTGGCGCCGGCTCGGCGAGGATTTGCTGCTGACCGCCAGAACCACCTGACCGCTCCGGCGCGAAATACTTGCCTCCGGTGGCCAAAAAACGCCACCATGGCTCACTCTATGTTTACCGGAATCGTCGAAGAAGCGGGCGTCATCGAAAAAATCAAGCCGACCGCCCGCTCCATTGAAATGACCGTGCGCGCCAACGTCTGCGGCCAGGGCGTGAAAGTCGGTGACAGCGTCGCGGTCAACGGCTGCTGCCTCACCGCAGTTAAAATCGCCACCAAGGGCAGGGCGAAGCTGATCCAGTTTGATCTGCTCCAAGAAAGCTGGAGCCGCACCAATTTCCAGTTCGGCAAACCCGGTTCCCTTGTGAATCTGGAACGCTCCCTGCGCGCCAACGGCGAACTCGGCGGCCACTTCGTCACCGGCCACGTGGACGGCCTGGGCAAAATCATCCGCTGGGAACGCGCCGGCAAAGATCATGTGCTCGATATCGCCGCCCCGGCGGACGTCATGAAATATCTGGTTTTCAAAGGCTCGGTGGCCGTCGATGGCATCAGCCTGACGGTCGCCGCCGTGCAGAAGAAAAGCTTCCGCATTTGGATCATTCCCCATACGTTTGAGGTCACCGTTCTGCGGGAACGCCAGGTGGGCGATGCCGTGAATTTAGAGGCCGATTTACTCGGCAAGTATGTGGAGCGGTTTTTGGCGGCGCGAAAGCGTTGACCTTAAATTGCATCCACCACTTGAAAAATTAACCTCGCTGACACATAATCGCCATATTGGTCGGGCAGTCTAATGTCGTGATCGCGATGAAAGAATCCGTTCGTCTATCCGTGGGTGCGACGGCGCAATACGCCGCGCGGTTGGCGTGTTCCCCTGCAGAGATCCGGGCCGCGCAAGCCCTGCGCTTTGAAGTGTTTAATCTCGAATTGAACGAAGGCCTCGCGCAGTCCTACGTCACCGGGCTCGATGCCGATCCGTTCGATGCCGTGTGCGATCACCTGATTGTCGAACATGTTCCCACCCGGCACATCGTCGGCACCTACCGCCTGCAAACCGGCCCCACGGCGGCGAAAAACCTCGGCTATTATTGCTCCCAGGAATTTGATTTCAGCCCCTACGAACCGCTCCGGTCCGAGTTGGTGGAACTGGGCCGCGCCTGCGTCCATCGCCAGCATCGCAACCTGGTCGTGCTCGGCATGCTCTGGAAGGGCATCGCGGAATACGCCAAGCAGCGTTCCGCGCGCTATCTGATCGGGTGCAGTTCGCTGACCTCCCAAGACCCCGCCCAGGGCGCCTCGGCCTATACCGAGCTTTGCCGCAAGCATCTGGTCGCGCCGCCCTGGCGCACCCGGCCGCTCCCTAGCCACGAATGCCCCATGGAACATGTGCTGGACGAGCCCGCCGACATTCCCAAACTATTGCGCGCCTACATGACCATCGGCGCGAAAATTTGCGGCCCGCCCGCCCTGGACCGGCAGTTCCAGACCATTGATTTCGTCACCTTCCTCGATTTGGACGCCATTTCCCCTTCCGCCCGCGCGCGTTTTCTCAGTTGACCTGCGGCGGTCGCCCGATTGAAATCTGCGCATGACAATTCGTGCGTTCGGACGGCTCTGGTGGTTTGCGTGGGAAGTAGTGGTGATCAGCCTCAACTATTTCTTCACCGCCGCCATTGCGCCCCAAGCCACCCGCCGCGCCGCCCGCGCCGCCTGGCTGCACCGCTCCTCCCGCCGGCATCTAAAAATCTTCGGCCATGCCGCGGAGATTTCCGGCCCCGTGCCCCAAAGCGGCGTCCTCATTAGCAACCATCTGAGCTACCTCGATATTTTGACCATTTGCGCCATCACCCCCGCCGTGTTTGTCTCCAAGGCCGATGTCCGCCGCTGGCCCTTGTTTGGCTGGTTCGCGACCATCGCCGGTACCGTGTTTGTGGAGCGCGAACGCCGCACCCACGTCGGCGAAGTGAACCGCGAGATCGAATCCGCCCTGGCCGATGGTGCGCTCGTGGTCGTGTTCCCGGAAGGCACCAGTTCCAATGGCGAAACCGTTTTGCCCTTCCGCACCTCCCTGTTGGAACCGGCCGCGCGCGGTGGCTACGAGATAGCAACCAGTTGGCTGCATTACGAACTGGAGGATGGCGACGCCCGGGAGGAAGTTTGTTATTGGGGCGACCATTCCTTCTTTCCGCACCTTGTGAATCTGCTGGGCAAACGCCGCATCCGTGCCACCGTGCGGTTTGGCAAATTTCAACGCACCACCGACGACCGCAAAGTGCTGGCCCAGGAACTGCACGCCGCCGTCGTGGAATTGAAGGAGAAAAACGAAGCCCGCGGTTAAAACCCCAGATTTCACGGATAAACAACGATTGGCTCAGGCACGTCACGGCGCGCAATTGTTTGCTCCCGCCTCCCGTCTCACGAATCACGAATCACGTTTCCCTCCTCACCACTTCACCGGCACCGTCAATTTCTTCCCAAACCGGTTCACATAATGCAACTGCTGGTGATGCGCCCCGTATTCGTGCACCATTTTCGTGATCTTCACGTCGTAGCAGCAATATTCCGCGATCTCCAGCAGCCGGCCTTCCTTCCACCAGCGGATGGCTTGCAGGCCTTCCGCCGTCTTTTCCACGCCAAACGTCGCCGTGGCGATGGAATCCAGCGAGAGCCGGTGCTTCAGCGTTTCCTGCAGCTCCACCAGCATGTCCAGCGTCGGCACCTGGCTTAAATCCAGCGCCGAGTAGCCGCTCAGCACCTCGTTGTCGAAGCGCAAATTGTTGAAGCCCACCACGAGATCCGCGCGTTGCAGCTCCGTGATCAGGTCGTTGACCTGCGCTTCGCCGTAAATTTTGTATTCGCCGCGCGCCGTGCTGTACGTCACCCCCACGCTCATGCGCATCTTGGAGATATGGTTCCAGCCGCCCACTTCATCGGCGGACTGCTGGGTTTCCAAATCGAAATAAACAATGTTCTTTGCCACGGTCCCGATATTAAAATTCCCCCCGCCCCAAAGAACAAACCTAAACTGCGGGAAACTGGCGCGCCCACCCGCCCGCGTCGGCTTCCAAGGTTCTGGTTGCGTGGATAATCTTTGACAGAAATTCACCCGTCCGCTTTCATGACCGCATGGTGGCAGCCCAACTGAAAACCGCGCTTATATATTGGGGCGGGATCAACCCTGTTAGGCGGCTGGCGACACTATGAGCGAGAAATTCAAAATGCGGGATGGGGATACGATGCTGATCATGGTCAAAGATGGTGCGGTGCTCCATTTCTCACCCAACATGAGCTGGCCGCACGTTGAGTTTGTCCGGCGCATGACCGGAAAGCTGCCCGAGGGGGCTTGGGTTGGCACCGTCTCGAAGCTTGATGGCCGGATTGCAGCGATCAGCTCAAAGTATTTTTTCGGTTATCAGCTGCCTGGGCCGGACTGGGTCCAGACCGCCGTAAAAGACCGATTTGAGTAAAGATATGGAGCCGACCAATCAGAAGTTGCCGGCGCCATTGGCGCCAGCAGTTCCGCCGTCGCGAGACGTCGGTGGATTTTTTCGTCTGGTCATCAGGCCGCGCACGCTGAATGTCACCCTTCCAATCGTGGTGTTGCTGGCGGGCTTGTTTAGTCTTTTTGGCTGTTCCAAGCCGCCCGCTTCCTCCGCATCACCAAAGTTGGTGGACTGTCCCATCCGATTGACCGCTCAGGGGCAACTGACCAATGATCTACCGGATGTGCTGGCGGCTACCAATATCGAACAATGGAAGTCCTTGATAAAGAATTTGGCCAAAGTGCCCGACTTGCCAAATCAATGGGTGACCCTGGATCGGCAGAGAGGCGTGGATGCGGTGGTTTTAAAAAGCCAGGGCCAGTCCATTTTTTACAAAACTCGTAGGATTAGTGTCATGGTGGCGAATGATGCGGGCGATATACTTGTGGCGAATATTTGCACACCAATGATGGACATCGTCGAGATCCGCGAGTTGGGTTTAAAACTTCACCAGATGTTCGGCTTTGATTCCAAAAAATTTGACGCCTGGTGCAAAAGCGTTGGAAATGAATGGCTTGATACGCCAGTGTATTACGATGGGGATAATAAGCAGAATCACCTTTTACAAATCCGCCATTCCTTTAATAAACAGCAACCGTGGGTCATGCATTTTATCATCCAGCCGGAAAAGGCGCATTCGGAGTTCATGCGGGAATTTGATCGGCAGGCGCAAATGTCAGACTTGGAGCGGAGGCGGGAAACTCTGCGGCAGGCGCGAAAGCAGGCACATTGAGTTATGAGATTTTGCCGCCTAGCACCATCTCCACAGAGCCCACCGGTGGCGCTGCTATTTCCGCTGTCGCAGTTCCCCCCCCGCGAGTTGGCGGTGCCCCAGCTTTGTTTTAAGCAACTTTGAGCAGCATGAGTTTATTTAGCCTTTATCTCGGTGCTATTTTATCCGCCATGCTGAGCGCATGGTTTTGCTGACATATTTTTGCCGCCATAAAACGGGGTGTTGCCAACGCTTCAGGCAGGCTTTACCACCGCAGTCATAGGCCAGCGATGTTTTGGATGACGGTTGGGGGACAAATTTTCTTCGCAGTGCTGCTAATCTACTGTTTGATTCGGACCGTATTGAGGATTGTCGGTTGAGAGTTTTGTTGGACATAAGAGTCGCCGGATCGCGGCCTTTATTTGGTTCTTCGCTATTTTCGATGGCATGGGAGATTGGATTTCAGTTTTCGCGGACTGGCCGGAAGAAATCCAAGGTTGAGCCCGAGCCCGGGTCGCCGCCACCTTGGCTGACAATTGGCGACCACCCCACCAGCGGTTTGGCGTCAGCCACACCGGCCCCAAGCAGGTCATGGAGTTGCGCCATGCCAACTGCCCCCCGACCAGCGGTTTTATGGCCGCAACCACTGCGGCTTAAAAAGTCTCGCCTACCGGCATTGAGTGCTGGCAATGCCGGTAGGCGGAGTTTACCCAGGACCAATGGGTTTGGCCAGCCCATTTTCCAAGGTGCCAAGAATTGCCGCGTGCGGCAACGGTCAGGTACCCAGTCAGGGGCGATATCTTTGTAGTGGCACCATCCTCTTTGATTTTCCAGCTCCAGAGGAGCGACATCGGCTCACGCCTCCGGCCCAAAACTTCACGCGGTTCAAATCTCTTGACCGCCGATTCCACCGAAAACAGCGAGGAACCCTTCCGTTCAACAGGGAGCGGGTCAGAGAGGGGTCAACCATTTCTCCGCTGTCGCTGCGCCCCGAGCCCCCGTATCGCAGGTTATTAACATGCCCATCGTGGCCATGCAATGCCACCGTACCGCCAATATAACGCCTCATTCTCTGCCCTTTGCCCTCCGATCTATATTTATACCGAACATTTGGCGCTCCGGCGGGTCAAAGAACTTGGTTTTTAGGCGGATTTGCAAATAAACCACCCTGTGCTAGTATCGATTCACTAAAATATGCAGGCTGACCCTTCAACTGCGAGCGGCAAGGAGCCGCCAGCGGCTAATCGTTTCACCGCCCTGAAACAATTCCACCCCGCTGGCCGCGGCTATTGGCATGATGTCCCCGACGCCGATTGGAACGACTGGCACTGGCAACTCAAACACCGCATCACCTCCGTCGAGCAGTTGGAAAAATTCCTGCCCACCCTCACCCCCGAGGAACTCGCCGGGGCCAAACTGGCGAACCATAAGCTCGCTTTGGGCATCACCCCCTATTTTTTCAACCTGATTGATCCGGCCGATGAAAACTGCCCGGTGCGCCGCCAAGTCGTGCCCCGCATTGAAGAAACCCACACCGCCCCCTGGGAAATGAGCGATCCGTGCGGCGAAGACTCCCATTCGCCCGTGCCCGGCCTCGTGCACCGCTACCCCGACCGCGTGCTCTTTCTCGTGACCGACCGCTGCGCCAGTTACTGCCGCTACTGCACCCGCTCCCGGCTCGTCAGCAACGCCAGCGGCTACGATTTCCATCCCGAATACGACAAGCAGATCGCCTATATCGCCGCGCATCCCGAAATCCGCGACGTCCTGCTCAGCGGCGGCGACCCGCTGCTCCTGAGCGATGAAAAGCTGGAAAACCTCCTGAGCCGCCTGCGCGCTATTCCGCATGTGGAATTCCTCCGGCTCGGCACCCGCATCCCCATTTTTCTGCCCCAGCGCATCACGCCCGAATTGTGTGCGATGCTCAAGCAGTTTCATCCGCTGTTCATCAGCATCCACACGAACCATCCGCGTGAACTGACCACCGAAGTGCGCGCCGCCCTCGCCCGCCTTGCCGATGCCGGCATTCCGTTGGGCAACCAGAGCGTGCTGCTCAAGGACGTCAACGACGATCCCGAGGTCATGAAGGCGCTCATGCAAAAGCTCCTCATGTGCCGCGTGAAGCCCTATTACATCTACCAGTGCGACCTGATCGCCGGCTCCGCCCACCTCCGCGCCCCCGTGAGCAAGGGCCTGGAGATCATGGAACAATTGCGCGGCCACACCACCGGCTACGCCGTGCCCACCTACGTCATTGACGCCCCCGGCGGCGGCGGCAAGGTCCCCATCAACCCGGAATACATCCTGTGCCGCAATGCCGGCCGCGTGCTCATCCGCAATTTCGAGGGGAAAATCTTCGAGTATCCCGAAAGCGCCGATGGCAAACCCTGCGGCCAGCCGTCCCAGGAAATCATCCGCTCGGAACTGGTTTGAGCCGGTCATCGCCAACGCGCATCCGCCGGCGGAAAATGGTGGTCGCCCTGCTGGTGGCCGTCGTGGTGCTGGGCGTCATCTTCGTCTGGAACCTCGGCAGCGTGCTCATCGCCCCGGCCAATCATCCCCTGGGCCGGCCCCCCGCCAATTTGCCCGTCCAAGCCGTCGAATTTCCCAGCGCCAGCGGCGCCACGGTGCATGGCTGGCTCGTGCCCGGCCAGCCCGGCAAGGGCGCCGTCGTCCTCCTGCACGGCAATCGCGCCAGCCGGCTGGTGATGCTTTCGCGGGCGGAATTCCTTTCCCGCGCCGGTTATGCCGTGCTGTTGATTGACTTCCAAGCGCATGGCGAGAGCTTGGGGAAAAATCTCACCTTCGGTTTTCTGGAAAGCCGCGACGTCACCGCCGCCGTCCAGTTTGTCCGCGAACGGTGTCCCGGCGAAAGCATTGGCGTGCTCGGCATTTCTCTGGGAGCGGCCGCCGCGCTGCTGGCGGAACCGCCGTTGCCCGTCCAGGCCCTCGTGCTGGAATCGTGCTACCCCACGATTTATCAGGCGACGGAAGACCGGCTGGTCATGCGCTTCGGCTGGCCGGGCCGGCTCGCCACCCCGCTGCTGACCTGCCAGTTGCCGTTCCGGCTCGGCGTTGTGCCCGCGGATTTGCAACCCATCCGGCACGTCGGAAACATCCGCGTTCCCAAATTGTTCATTGCCGGCACTGAAGACCGCGACACCACCTTGCCCGAATCGCGCGCCTTGTTTGCCGCCGCCGCCGGGCCCAAGCAATTCTGGCCCGTGACCGGAGCCGCGCATGTGGACATGCACGCCTTCAATAAAGCCGGCTACGAAACGCGCGTGCTGGATTTCCTCGCCGCCAATTTGCCGCCGCCCCGCCCGTTGGAGCCTAAGCCATAGTGCAATGATGGTAATGTTCCAGCCAGCCAAGCCGGGCTGTCCCGCCCCATGGCCGCGCCGGTTGCTTGCCCATCCGTCCGTGTGGAATTACTTCACTTCAGAAAAAAGAGGAAAATCACGAGCGCGAGCGCAATCCGGTAGCACGCAAAGAGGTTGAAGGTGTGCGTTTGCACATAGCGCAGCAGCCATTTCACCGCGATGAATGAAACCACGGCCGCCACCACGGTGGTAAACAGCAGCACGCCCCAGTCTTCCTTCGGCGCGAGTTGGTCGGGATGGTGAAAGGTTTTGAAAATCTTCCAGCCGCCGGCCGCCAGCATTGTCGGTATGCCGACGAGGAACGAAAATTCCGTGGCCGCCGGCCGGCTCAGGCCCAGCAGCAGGCAGAATAAAATCGTCGCCCCCGACCGCGAGGTGCCGGGGCAGGTGCCCGCAATGAGCTGGCCCACCGCCACCGCCACCGCAATGGTCCAGGTGATCTCGGTGCCGGACTTTTTGCCGCGCAGAAAGAATTCCACCACCAGAAACGCCAGCCCGCCGAGCAGCAGGGCCGTGGCAATCGGCAGCGGATTATCCTCTAATTTGAAACCTTTTTTATCCAGCACCAGACCCACCACGCCGGTGATGAAAAAGGCGGCAAAGATTTTCAGGAGGTAATCGCGGGTTTCCTTCTGCTGCCATTCAAACACAAATTTGAACAGCCGCTCCCGGAACAGTGGCAGGACGGCCAGAACGGCGCCGCATTGGATGACGATGTTGAAGAGATCCGATTTCGCGACATGCAACAGGCGTTCCGCCACGAGCAAATGGCCGGTGGAAGACACCGGAATGAATTCCGTGATGCCTTCGACTATGCCCAAAATCAGCGCGATGATCCAGTCGTTCATAAATAATGACGCGAAAGGTGCGCGGTCAGGGCACGCCGGGCAAGGCGGAACTGCGCAAACCGCGAAAAATTAGCCCCGGAGCCGGCCGCCCGGCCGCCCGGTCACTTTTTCTTGCTGCCCCAAAAACTGGTGTTTTCCTCGGTGCGCTGCTTGACCTTGAGCTGGCCCAGAATGGCGTGCCAGCCAATATAGATCTTGTGCCACTGCGATTCCAGGCCGCGCTGCGCACCCTCGCCCATTTCGCTCAGATAGCGGAGCGAGGGGGCGTTGCCGATCAACGTGTGGATTTCCTCGCGCGTGGGCGACTGCACCTCCACGCTCGAAAAGATCAGCTCCAGCTCCTGTACGATGATGCTTTTGATTTCCAGGAAATGGATGTCATCCGCCGGGCCGAACTTTTTGGCGCGTGCGATGGCGATGAAATGGTTGAACTGCTTCCAGCATTCAATGTGCGTTTCAATCTGTGTGATCAACTGGTTGATTTCCTTGGTATTCATGAACGGGAGGTGTTGAGGTCTGGCTGGCTGGCGGATTGCGGAAACAGAAATATGATGGCGCCGCCCCTCAGTTCGCGGGCGGTGATGTTCAGGCTGCCGTAATGCAGGGTGATCTCGGCAAAGGGCATTTGCGCCGTGCGGGCGCCCCGGAACAGCTCCAGCACGTCCTGCCCGATGTCCTGCAGCAGGTCTTTGGAATAGGCCGAGGACACCGTCGAGGTGACGATCTGGCCGTTGCGGTCCACCGTGATGGTGCCCGTGGGCAGTTGCTGGACCTCGGCTTTGCCGCCGAATAATTTTTTTAAGAATCCCATGAGGCAACAAGTTTGCGGCTTTTATCTGTCAGGTTTCCGGTGGCATCAAGCGGCCAGCCGATGAGAAATGTTTGTTCACCCTGCGCCAGCAAAATCACCTGGCGTTCCTGGTTCTGCCCGATGATATGGGTGAGCGGCCCGGCCCCGAGCCGTTCGCTCAGGCGCTGGCCGATCGTGGCGGCCAGCCGCGTCCATTGCGCTTGTGGTAGAACATTTTGCGTGCCAAGCGCCTCGGGTTCGCCCAGCCCTTCGGGCGGCATGGACAGCACGAAGTCCGCGCCCTCGCGCGTCAACTGCGAAAGTTTCCACATGGTCTTGCGATGCACCACGGTCTCGATCGATTCGGCCCCCATCGGATTGGCCGATTCGTCCTGCGACTGCGCCGATTCCAACAACAACGCGTTCACTGGTTTCATAATCGTACGTTCGCGGTCCGGCTCGGCCGGGAGATTTTCAAACGAGCCGGTTTTCCAGGCCAGCAGCCGGGAGAACGCCGCTTCGCCGCGGGCGCCCTCGAGTTCGGCGTCAATCAATTCGCCTTCCTGAATCCACAGCTTGGCCACCAGCGGGCCGCGGGTGATCCGCAGCACCGTGGAACTGCGGGTCAGGCATTCCATCTGGATGATGTCCATGAGGCCTTTGCTCTGGATGCCGCGAAAGCCGGGTTCGTTGTCCCGGCCGAGCAGGGATTCCAAACATTCCGTAAACAGCTTCGAGCTCCGCTGCATTTCCGACTTCAGCCAGAACAAATCCACGCCGAGCGCATACGCCCGCGCGCGGTATTCCTCATCCTCCAGCCCGCTCAGGACCACCGTGCGCATCTCCGGGAACTGGCGGCGCACGATGGACAAGATCTGCAACCCGTCCATCCGCGGCATGCGCAAATCGGAGATCAACAGGCGCACCTTTTCCGATCCCAGCAGCGCCAGCGCCTTCTTGGCGCTGTTGGCGGTGATGATCTCCGGACGGCTCGGCAGCGTGGCCAGCAGGTCGCGACACAGCGCCAGCCAGTCCGCATCATCGTCCAAGATTAGAATTTTTTGACGGTTATCCATGGTTCTCAGCTTTACTTTCACTTCATTCAAGCTGAAAGCAACAGGTATTGCAAGCAAGCCGCGTTCCTACTAAAATTTCTACTAAAAGTTGCCTTATTCTGACGCAAATGAGACAATACTGACCGTTAGCAGTCCCACGGTTGGACAAAATAGTTTAATAATGCCCGGAAATCTCCGATAGTATGAGATGGCGTAGATTCTGCTGAATAACGCCAGCACTGTCGGCAGGCAGGGCGAAACTAAAGAATCAACACATGGCAAACTTGTTTAAATCGAAAATTTCTGGCATGCTCCGCGGCCTGCTGCGCCGCTTCGAGGGCGATGACCGCCCGCAAGCCAGCCGCCCCGCCACGCCGCCACAGCCCGTTGCCAAGCAGGTCTCGGTCCGTCCGGGGGCCACGCCCTCCGGCAAGCAGGTTCCGCCGCCCAAACCATCCAAGTCCTCCAAGTCGCCCGTCCCGCCTGCGATCCAAGGTTCCCGATCCGGCGCGGATAAGTCGCCCGCTTCTGGAAATCAGGGCGACGATTCGGAAATTGAATTGCCCTTGGCGGCGGTGATTGCCGCTTTGCCCACCGAACTGCGCGCCCGCGTCACTTCCGTCCCGCCCGCCGGCCAAACCATCCGGCTGTCCTCCGAAACCGTCGTTAGTCAGCTCGCTTACGGTTCCGTAAAAATCACCTTTGGCGAACTGCGCCAGCTCGCTCCCGGTATCTTCTCCAATTCCGGCGGCGAACACGACATCCGGCCCGTCAACTTGCCGTTGAATGAGCTCTTGAAACGGGTCAATCCAGCCCTGCTGTCGCGGCGCACCACCCAAAAAGTTCGCGTATCCGAAGATATCGCCGGGCCGTTTTCAGAGCGTGGCCGTGGTTTTTCTTTTACTACCCAGCCATTAAAAGCCTCTGCGGCTCAACCAGTTCAACCAGCGGCCGAACCCGAACGCGAACCAGCTAAACCGATTGCGTTCACCCCGCCGCCGCGTCAGGCCACCCCGGCGCCCGCACCGGCCAAACCCACTTTGCCGCCCGTGGTGGCACGGCCCACCCCCCCGCCGGCCGCCCCCAGCAAGCCGACCCTGCCGCCCACCGTTCGTGTGACCGGGGCCAGTGCCCCCAAGCCCGTTCAGGGCACCAACGGAAACCACAGTCCGGCCCCGCCCCCTGCGCCCGCCCCCGTGGCCTTGAAACTTTCCGCTGCGCCCCCCCCGGAACCAGTCGCCGCCGCTCCCACCGCCCCCCCGGAACCGGCGCAACCCACGATTTTTGCCAAACTGTCCGATTTGTCGGGAAAATGGCCGGATAACTTAAAAGACGAAATTCAGACCTCCGCCTTTGCCTCCGCCACCGTGGCGCTGGCCGGTTCCGTGATCGAGCCCGGCTTGAAACGCGGCCGTGTCGCCGTCACTTGGAAGCAAATACGCCTGTTGATTGCCCCCGGTTCCCCCGCCTCATCCAATGACGCGTTGGAATTGGAACTGCCTTTGCACGTCATTGCACCGATGTTCATGACTGCGCAAAAACACGCGAATTCCGCGCGCAGCCAGACCAAGGCCCCCGTTTCGGCATCCATTCCTGATTTGTTCTTTGGCTTTCCCCAGCCGGCTGCCGCCGAGCCGGTCGCGCCGCCCCCGCCGCCTCCCATCCCGCTGGCCATGGCCACGCCGCTGCCCGCCGCCTCCACAGCGCCCATGCCCGTGGGGAAACCGCCGAGCCCGTCCGAAACCAATTTTTATCCACGGAGCGAAGCGAATGCCACCCCTGGCACCACCACCTTCCGCCCCCCGGAAACTCCCTCGACCGATTTTGCCACCCGTCAACTCCAGCCCAGTGAAGTCGTCGCCCGCGCCATTGCCCTGCCCGGTATGGCTGGCGTCGTGCTCGCCCTGCAGGATGGCCTGAAGGTGGCCAGCCAGGTGCCCCCCGACCAAAACGCCGACGCCCTCGCCGGTTTCCTCCCCCAGATTTTCGACCGCGTCAACTCGAGCACGCGCGAGCTCCGGATGGGACCCTTGAACAACGTCAATTTCACCGTCGGCAACGTGCCTTGGAAAATCTTCCGCGTGAATGCCATTTATTTCGCCGCCTTCGGCCAGCCCGGCGCTTCCCTGCCCTCGGCCCAACTTGCCCAACTCGCGGCCGACCTCGACCGGAAGAAAATTTGAACAACCGAGAACTGAATTATGGCAATCATTAACCAAGCAACGAAGGAACTGCAGGTCAAAATCGTCTATTACGGACCCGCCATGGGCGGCAAGACGACGAACCTCGTGCAAGTGCATGATCATGTTCAGACCGTCGCCGGCAACAAAGGCAAACTTGTTTCACTCGCCACCAGTTCCGATCGCACGCTGTTTTTCGACTTCCTCCCCATCGAGGCCATGACCATCAAGGGTTTCAAGACGAAGTTCCAGCTTTACACCGTTCCCGGCCAGGTGATCTACAACACCACCCGCCAGCTCGTGCTCCGCGGCGTGGACGGCATTGTCTTCGTCGCCGACTCCCAGTACGAAAAAATGCCGGAAAATGTGGAGAGTTTCCAAAATTTGGTGGATAATCTAAATACATTGAAAATCAACCTTGCGGAAATCCCGTATGTGTTGCAATACAACAAGCGTGATTTGCCCAATGCCGCTCCCATGGAGTATATGGAATACCTTTTGAACAACCGTGAAGTGCAGGTGCCGTCCTTCGGGGCTAGCGCACACAAATGTGAAGGCGTCTTTGAAAGCCTGAACATGATCACACGCATGCTCCTGCAAAAATTCATCAGCCAAAGCACGCCGCAACTTGCATGACATGTACACGCTGCCCCAACTCATAGAGGAAGACATCCAGCGCATTGTCGCCGCTCTCAAGGCGTTCAATATCCTGGCCGACGCCACCGCAACCCTGGTGATTGACAAGGGCGGTTTCCTCATCACCCACGCCGGCGATCCCGGCGACCTTGACCTCACCACCATCGCCGCGCTGGCCTCCGGCGCGTTTATGGCCAACCAGACCATTGCCGGCCTGGTCAACGAGAAGAACTTCAATTCCACCTACCAGCAGGGGGAACAGTTTAGTCTCTTCATCATCAACATTGACGACCACTGCATGCTCGTCGTGATCTTTAAATCCCAGTCCGGCGTCGGCGTCGTGAAATACTACGCCGAATCCACGGTTAACAAGATCGCCCAGCAGCTGATCGTCGCCCAGAAACGTGATCCCGGCAAAGGCTTTAACCTCTCCGAGCTTAACGTTGCCGACCCGCAGGAAATGTTCCGCAAAAAGGATTAAGTCATGCTCCCGCCCAACGCTCAAGAGCTGGACCGGCTTCTGCTGGCCATGCTCGACAGCGCGGCGGGCATTTCCGACCTCCTGTTTGTCCCCGGCCAGCCGCCCCAGGTGGAAACCTACGGCGTCCTCCAGTCCCTGCCGCTGTCCCCCCTCACCAGCGCCCAGGTCGAAATGTTCGCCCGGCTCATCATCAAAGAAAACCCCAAGCTGTTGACCGATCTGACCGCGCAGGGCTCCTGCGATTGCAGTTATGGCCTGCCCGCCGCCGGCCGGTTTCGCGTCAACATCTACCGGCAGAACGGCAACTTTGCCATGGTCATGCGGCGCATTCCGTTGCAGATCCCCACCCTGCAAACCCTCGGCCTGCCCACCGTCTTCCGGGAGGTAATCCAGGAAAAAAACGGGCTCGTCTTCGTGACCGGCGGCGCTGGCAACGGCAAAACCACCACCCTCACCGCCCTCCTCAACGAAATCAACCAGGAGAGCCGCATCCACATTGTCACCCTCGAAGACCCCATCGAATTTCTCCACCCCCACCAGCAATCCACCTTCAGCCAGCGCGAACTCGGTCGCGATTTCTTCAACTTTCCCGACGGCTTCCGCGCCGCCCTGCGCCAGGCCCCCAAAGTCATTTTTGTCGGCGAAATCCGCGATCGTGAAACCCTCGAGATCGCCCTGACCGCCGGCGAGACCGGCCACCTCGTTTTAAGCACCCTCCACACCACCAGCGCCGACCAGACCATCCACCGGATCCTCGGCATGTTCCGCAAGGACGAGGAACCCCTCGTCCGCGAGCGGCTCGCCAGCTCTTTGCGGTATGTCATTGGTCAGCGACTCGTCCCTCAAAAATCCGGGGGCCGGCTCCTGATCACCGAATTCATGGGCAGCAGCCTGCGCACCCGCGAAGCCATCGAACAGGGCGAAAACGACAGCCGCCGTCTGCATGACATCATCGAAGCTGGCGGCGCCAGCGGCTGGCACAGCTTTGAGCAATCCCTCCTCAAAGCCTTTGAAACCAATTTAATTTCCGAGGAAACCGCGTTAAGCTACAGCGTCAACAAGCCTAAAATGCGTCAGCGCCTTGATTTGGCCAGAAACTTCAGCCAGCGACCCGGCAAATCCGGTCCTGGAACCGGCCAGATGATCGTAGTCGCCGCCGCCACGCCCGGGAAACCATCCTCCGCCACCTGAGCCGAACCCCGTTCGGCCATTTGTCATTCGTTTGTCATTCGTCATTCGGCATTCGTCATTCTCCCTGCCCAGCGCTCCAAGTCCCCGGCCACCCGGGCGATCACCGGTGGCCAAACCCCGCGTTCCGACTGCCGGAACAGCCGCATTGTCGGATACCATGGCGTCGTGTCCCCGAATTCCTGGAACCAGCGCCAGTCCGGCGCAAACGGCACCAGCGTCCACACCGGTTTGCCCAGCGCCCCCGCCAGATGCGCCACCGAAGTATCCACCGCAATGATCAGATCCATCCCCGCCACCGCCGCCGCCGTTGCCAGATAATCTTTAAACCCGCCGAGCACCCTCAAGTTTGGATATTCCTTCAGCCGCCCTTCGTTACCTGACGGCAACGGTTGTTGCAGGCTATAAAACGTGACCCCGCTCACCGCCAGCACCGGTGCCAACTGTTCCAGCGACAGCGAACGGGACGCATCATCCGCGTAAGCCGGGTTGCCCGCCCAGACCAGCCCCACTTTTAAAGTGCCGCCCGCCGCTGGCACTTCCGCCATCGGCGCCTGGAGATAAGGCCCAACCGCTGGAATGTTTCCCGGCGCCAGGTTTAGCAACCCCGTCAGGCTTGCCGCCGAGGCATAAAAATCGAACGGCGGAAGTTCCTCTCCAAAACCCACCACCACCTCCGCCACGCCGGAATGAACGAACAACGTCTTGAGTTCCGGCCGGCATTCGAGCACCACCCGGCCGCAGTGCGGGCGCACCAACTGCACGTGGCGCGCGGAGAAAATACCGTCGCCAAACCCCTGTTCCGCATGGAGCAGCAACGTCTTGCCGGGAATCGGCTGCCCCGTCCAGCGCGCCCCGTCAAAGTGGCGCGGCGGCGACAGTTGGCGGCGCTCTTCCTGATCACGAAAACCCTCCGCCAGCCGGCCCGCCGTCAGCAACGAGAGCGCGCGACCCTGCAACGCCAGCCCATAGCGGGCATCCAGCGCCAGCGCCTGATCATAAGCCGCGATCGCCTCCTGCACGCGGTTCAGTTCCTTGAGGCATTTGCCGAGATTATTCCAGCTTTCGGCATCGCGCGGATTCAAAGCCACCGCGCGTTGGAACGCCGCCTCCGCCGCCTCCAACCGGGCCAGTTGATAAAGTGCGTTGCCCAGACTGAAAAAGTGATCCGCCTGTTGAGGCTCCAATTCGGCGGCACGGGCAAAACTGCTGGCGGCCCCGGCCGCGTCCCCCAGCTTCTGCTGCACGCAGCCGAGTCCGCTAAAAACCCGTCCCATCTCCGGCTGCACCTGGGCGGCGCGCTGCAACCACTGGAGCGCCTCCGTTTCCTCGCCGGCCTTGTGCAGCGCCATGCCCAGCAGGAAATACATCTGCCCATCCTCCAGCCCGGCTTGCACCAGCGTGCGGCACAGTGCTTCAGCCTCTTCCGTCCGCCCGGCGTTATACGCGGCGAACGCCAGCTTCAAGGTGGTTTGCAAATATTCCATCACGCGACAGGCTCTCGCCCCACATCCTAAAAGGCATTTCGCCCGGCGGCAATGCGCACCTTGCCGGCCTCCCCCTGCGCACCCACGAAAACGTTCATTGCCCTCGTGTTATCATTAATTGCCATTTTTCCCTGTATTACTAAGCAAATATTGTCCGGTAAATGGCCAAATTGGTTTGGTCAGATTTCCGAAGTGGGCAGAGAGTCGAAGGGAAACAAAAAATTAATCCAGCTCAACCGACCGCCTAATTATGTCCACCAACTCCCGACCCACCATTTGGGAGCATGCCCAGTCCAAGGGCGTCTCGCGTCGTGACTTTCTCACGGCCTGCGCCTGGATGACCGCCATGCTCGGCCTGCCGGTTAGCGCCGTGTCGCAAGTCACCAAGGCCCTCGAAACCAAACCCCGCCTCCCCGTGCTCTGGTTCCATTTTCAGGAATGCACCTGCTGCTCCGAGTCGTTCATCCGCTCCTCGCACCCCGGCGTCGCCGACATCATCCTCGATAAAATGTCGCTCGATTACACCGAGACCCTCATGGCCGGCTCCGGCAAGCAGGCCGAAGACGCCTTGCACGAGACCATGACCAAATACAAGGGCGAGTACCTCATGCTCGTCGAAGGCTCCGTGCCGACCGCCGATGGCGGTGTCTACTGCTGCATCGGCGGGCGCACCGCGCTCGATATTCTCCAGGAAGCCGCCGCCGGCGCGAAAGCCCTGATTTGCTGGGGCAGTTGCGCCAGCAACGGTTGCGTGCAGGCCGCCAAGCCGAATCCGACCAGGGCCACCCCCATCCACGAACTCATTTCCGGCGTGCCCATCATCAAGGTGCCGGGCTGCCCGCCCATCGCCGAAGTGATGACCGGCACCATCGTTCATCTCCTCGCCTTCGACCGCATTCCACAGCTCGACGGCCTCGGCCGGCCCAAGGCGTTTTATTCCCGGCGCGTGCACGACACCTGTTACCGCCGGCCGAACTACGACGCCGGCCTCTTCGTCAATTCCTTCGATGACGAAAATGCCAGGCGCGGCTATTGCCTCTACAAGATGGGCTGCCGCGGCCCGGTCACCTACAACGCCTGCGGCGTCATGCGTTGGAACGGCGGCGTGAGTTTCCCCATCCAATCCGGCCACGGCTGCATCGGTTGCAGTGAAGGCAATTTCTGGGACAACGGCCCGTTTTACCGGCACCTGCCCAACTTCCCCGGCTTCGGCATCGAGACCACCGCCGACAAGGTCGGCGTCGCCGCCGGCGCCGTCACCCTCGCCGGCATCGCCGCCCATGCCATTTCCACGAACATCCGGAAACGGCACCTCATCAACGAAGAAGTCGCCGCCAGCGAGGACGTCAAGGACGGGCGCGCCGAACAGGGCGGCTCCTAGCACCCACCAAAAATTTCAACCCAGAATTATATGGCTGCCAAAAGAATTGTCATTGATCCCGTCACCCGCATCGAAGGCCATCTCCGCGTCGAGGTCGAGGTGAAGGACGGCTTCGTCACCGACGCCTTCAGCTCCGGCACCATGGTGCGCGGCCTGGAAATCATCCTGCGCGGACGCGACCCCCGCGATGCCTGGGCCTTTGCCGAGCGCACCTGCGGCGTCTGCACCACCGTGCATGCGCTCGCCTCCGTGCGTTCCGTCGAGGACGCCCTGAACATCGTCATCCCCCCGAACGCCGAACTCATCCGCAACCTCATGTTCTGCACCCAATACATGCAGGATCATGTCGTGCATTTCTATCACCTGCACGCCCTGGACTGGGTGGATGTCGTCAGCGCCCTCAAGGCCGATCCCGCCAAGACCGCCGAAATCGCCCAGAGCATTTCCAACTGGCCCAAGAGCTCGCCCGGCTACTTCTCCGACGTGCAGAAGCGCATCGCCAAATTCGTCCAGAGCGGCCAGCTCGGCATTTTCGCGAACGGCTACTGGGGCCACGCCGCCATGAAGCTGCCTCCGGAAGTCAACCTCCTCGCCGTCACGCATTACATCGAGGCCCTCGACTGGCAGAAGGAAATCGTCAAGGTCCACACCATTTTCGGCGGCAAGAATCCCCACCCCAATTATCTCGTCGGCGGCGCCCCGTGCTCCTTCAACCTCGACGACGCCAACGCCATCAACGCCGAGCGCCTCGCTTATGTCGGCAAACTACTCACCGATGCCAAAACCTTTGTCGAGCAGGTCTACATTCCCGACCTCCTCGCCATCGCCTCCTTCTACAAGGACTGGGGCGCCATTGGCGGCGGCCTCAAAAATTACCTCGCCTACGGCGATCTCCCCACCAACGGCTTCGCCAACCCCGGCAAATTCAAGTTCCCGCGCGGCGTCATCCTCGACCGCGACCTCGGCAAGATTCTCGAAGTCGATGCCCACGATCCGCAGCAGGTCAAGGAAACCATCGCCCACTCCTGGTATGAATACTCCGATGGCGACGCAGCCGCGAAACATCCCTGGGACGGCGAAACAAAACTCAATTACACCGGCCCCAAGCCGCCCTACGACCAGCTCAACGTCGACGGCAAATATTCCTGGCTCAAGACCCCCCGCTGGAACAATCACCCCATGGAAGTCGGCCCGCTCGCCCGCCTTCTCGTCGGCTACGGCACCGGCCGCACCGACATCAAGGAAGCTGTGGACATGGTGCTCAAGAAACTCGATGTGCCCGTCGCCGCCCTCTTCTCCACCCTCGGCCGCACCGCCGCGCGCGGCATTGAAACCTACCTGGTCGCCCAGTGGGCGCAGGAGTTTTACGGCGACCTCCTAGCCAACATCAAGAACGGCGACTCTCGCACCTTCAACGGCGAGAAATGGGAACCCGCCACCTGGCCCAAGTCAGCCAAGGGCGTCGGCATGAGCGAAGCCCCGCGCGGCGCGCTCGCCCACTGGATCGTCATCCAGGATGAAAAGATCGCCAACTACCAGCTCGTCGTGCCCTCCACCTGGAACGCCTCCCCGCGCGATGCCGCCGGCCAGCGTTCCGCCTACGAAGCCTCCCTCATCGGCACCCCCGTCGCCGATCCCGAACGCCCGCTGGAAATCATCCGCACCATCCACTCGTTCGATCCCTGTCTGGCCTGCGCCGTGCACCTCTACGATCCGCACGGCCGCACCCTCAACCGCATCACCATTGGCGACTAAGACTAGGAGGCACTATGCAAAAAGCCACGCTTGGCCGGGTCTACGTCTGGGAAATTCCCGTCCGCTTTTACCACTGGCTGAACGCCTTCAGCCTCGTCGTGCTCTGCGTCACCGGCTATCTCATCGGCGCGCCGCTGGCCATCCAGCAGGCCACCGAGGCCTCCTTTGCGTATTGGTTTGGCAAAGTGCGTTTCATCCACTTTGTCTTCGCCTACATCTTCTTTTTCAACTTCCTCTTCCGCATCTACTGGGGCTTTGCCGGCAACCGCTTTGCCAGTTGGAAAAACTTCATTCCCTTCCGCAAAAAACAGTGGCAGGAAATCAAGCAGGTCATCGCCGTCGACGTCTTGCAGCGGGACAACACCCCCATTGAAACCATCGGCCACAATGCCGTCGCCGGCTTCACCTACTTCCTCACGTTCCTTGCGTTCCTGTTCCAGTGCATCACCGGCTTTGGCATGTACGCCGCCATGAGCACCTCCTGGTTTCCCAAACTCTTCGCGTGGGTCGTCCCCCTGATGGGCGGCGATTTCGCCGTGCGCCAGTGGCATCACGCCTTCATGTGGTTTTTCATCCTGTTTGCCCTCGTCCATGTGTACATCGTGTTTTATCACGACTACGTCGAAGGCCGCGGCGAAATCTCCTCCATGGGCAGCGGCTGGAAATTCATCGAGAAAGAATACCATCCCACCTTGAAGCACGAAAAACCTGCCGGTAAAACCAAACCATGAACCTCACCGTGGGCCGTCAACCGCCCCTCATCCTTGGCGTCGGCAATCTGCTCATGGGCGATGAAGGCGTCGGCGTCGCCGCCATCCGCCACCTCGAGGCGGCCGGTTTTGCCAGCCGCGCCGAACTCGTCGATGGCGGCACCAGCGGCTTTCATCTGCTCGGCCTGTTTCGCAACCAGCAGCATCTCATCCTCATCGACGCCGCCACCGATGGCCAGGCCCTCGGCACCGTTTCCCTCATCCGTCCGCGATACGCCAGCGATTTCCCGCCCACCCTTACCGCCCACGACATCGGCCTGAAAGATTTGATCGAATCCGCCGCCCTCCTTGGTTACTGGCCTGATGTCGATTTGATCACCGTTTCCATCGGCGACCTCGGCCTGATGACCATGGAACTTTCCCCCGCCGTCGCCGCCGCGCTGCCCCAGATCGAGACCCTCGTCAAGACCTGCCTGGACAAACCCCGCGTAGAACTCCAACGGAGTTCCGTCCTCCAGCCCAAGGCAGGCCCACCTTGGGTAAACTGTTAACCCCGATTTTCGCCGCCGCCGATTACTCCCCTTCATCATTCGTCCCATCTGTCCTATCCGTCCCATCCGCGGTTAAATCTCGCTTCATTGTTCAAAAGCCTTTTTCGTCCCTGCCGTCCCTGATGGTCCTTGGTCGTCCTTGATCCGGTTGACCACCGCGCATCCAGACGCATCCTTTTCGCCTGGCGTAAGTATCCACGCGCCAGCGTCTTGGAGTCGCGGAGCGACCTTGGATGTTAGCCAGACACGCCAGTGTCTGGTAACGCGGCCCAATGAATTCGTCCCGGCGGGACGGTGGACAGGGCTGGAACTTCGGTTCCCCGTCATTTCAGGACGCGGGATCGTTTGTGGCGCTACCAGCCACTTCGTAGCTTACTAATATCCGCAGTCGCTCCGCGCCCGAACCGCGCAATCGCATTATCGTCCCTTGTGTCCCTGATGGTCCTTGTTCGTCCTTGTTCGTCGTGACAACCGCGCCTCCAGACGCTTCCTTTTCGCCTGGCTTAAGAATCCGCGCGCCAGCGTCTTGGAGTGCGGCGGCCCTCCGCCGCTTTGACCGCGGCAAGATAGCACCCGAGCACCTGCGCTATCCGTCATGCCGCCCGCGCGCGCCCACAACCAACCTCCCACCGCCCCCGATTTCGTCCCTTTCGTCATTAGACATTCGTCATTTTGTCTGCCGGCCCAAGATGAGCTATGTTGCCGCGGTCCGCCGTTTCTGCGACGGCCGGTCTCAAAAAACGAATACGAACATGACAGCCAATGATGCCATTCGCTATACGAGAATCCCCCTTGTCCATGGCTCCGGCGCCCTCCCCGCCGTGGGTTTTGGCACCCTGATCCCCGATCCACAGGTTACCCGGCAAGCCGTTCAAACCGCATTGGAAGTCGGGTTTCGACACTTCGATTGCGCCGAACGCTACCGCAATGAATCCGCCGTCGGCGAGGCCCTGCAAGCCGCGCTCCAAGGCGGAACCGTCAAGCGGGAGGACATTTTCATCACCACCAAGCTATGGAACACGAATCATCGTC
>Ga0302322_100000249_pt1 | contig 39409 bp, 27 predicted proteins | sample Fen_T0_2_FD_203757 | JGI IMG/M metagenome (GOLD analysis project Ga0302322, IMG submission 203757) | Peat permafrost microbial communities from Stordalen Mire near Abisko, Sweden - Fen_T0_2 | ecosystem: Environmental > Terrestrial > Soil > Wetlands > Permafrost | place: Sweden: Abisko...
ATGGCGGCGGCGTTGTCCACACCCACGCGTCGCTGGGCCTCGACGAAACGGCGTACTTGCCGTTCAAGCAGGCGCTGCAAGGGCAAATCAAGGGTCGTCTTCACGGCGCTGCCAGCGGAACCTTCGGCCAACATCTGATCGCTGAAGTGCGGGGCGAGAAAGGGCAGGTCGTTGTTTCGCGCCGTCACGCCCAGATTGAGCACTCGCGCGTCTCCGGCGGAGGGCCAGCCTGCCAGCAGGCGCCGGCCCAGCGCCTCGCGCATGCGCACGAACTCGGGTGCATGTGGACCCGAGCGCAAGGCTTGCACGCGCTGGTTAGGATTTTGCGGCAGCAGGGTCAGCGACAGTGCCTCCGGCAACGACAGACGATCGGGAGACTTGCCGAAGTGAACCAGACTGGCCGCCCCAATCCCCTCGACGTTGCCTCCGTAGGGAACCAAGTTCAGATACGCTTCCAGGATATCATTCTTGCTGTAACGGGCCTCCAGCCACAGGGCCGCGAGAATCTGCTTCAGCTTGCCGGTTGCTCGGCGCGAGTCAATATCGTACAGCCGCCGTGCAAGCTGCATCGTGATCGTCGACCCGCCCACGCGTCGACCGCCCGAAAAGATAGAACGCACGGCCCGGCCCAGGGACAGTGGGTTGATACCGGCGTGAAAGCGGAACCATCGGTCTTCGTAAAGCAACGTCGCCTTCACCGCAATCGGCGAAATGGCCGCAAGCGGCGTCCACAAGCGAATCTGTTCGTCGTCGGCCAGGGTCACGCGCAGCAGCTCGCCCCCACGGGCATACACCGCGCGCGAAAGCGGCACGTGGGTCGAGAGCGGCTGGTGCGGGGCCAGCCGGAGAAGAGCGAGCAAAAGCGACAGCGTCAGTAGCACCGTCCCGGCGATGCGGATCCGGATATTGACCACAGAGGACACAGAGGACACAGAGCTCGGACGAGAAGGGAGTATCGGATCTGAGATCCGAACCCCTTTCTTCTCTCCGCCCTCTGTGTTCTCTGTGTCCTCTGTGGTGAACTTCATTGCGGTCTTACGACGATGAGACTCCCGGGTTCTCCCCTGGCGCGCACCGAGCGGTCGTACATGGATTCGGCGTGGATGGCGGGCGTGACCACCTTGCCGGCATTGGTGGCCTTGATCTTGTAAATGAAGGTGGTCATTTCCTTGCCCACGGAGCCGTAGAGCACGACGCGATCCTCGCGCACGTCAACGTAGTCCACGGAGAAATCGCTGCCTGGCAAAGCAATGGTCAGCAGCCCGGGGCCACCTGCGCCTTTGGGGGCTTCTTCATCGGCTTCGCCTTCGCCCTGCCCATCGTTCTCGTCGCCTTCGGCAGACGGGTTTTCGCTGGGCTGAGAATTGTCCTCGTTGCCTTCATCGTTGCTTTCCTTGGCTTCAGGCTCCGCCGTCTGCATGACCACCTCGAAGCCTGCGGGCAGGAGATCCACGATGGCCGCGTTCCACACCAACTCGTTCAATGCGCGCACGCGGATGCGTACGCTGATTTCGTCGCCAAGCCCCGCCTTCTGGATGGGTTTGTCGTCGCTGCCCAGGAATTCGCGCACGATCTCCAGCTTGTTGCTCATCGCCTTCCTTGCCGGCTCGATGTCGAACCCGCTTTGCGAAAGCGACCAGTAGCTGCCGAAGTCGCCGTGGCTGCCGAACACCAGCGCCGTCGCCTGCTCCGAGAAGGCCACGTGGGGCAGAAGTCCGCCCGACAAGACCAGCGGTTGCTTGTTGCCTTGCACGACCTCGTGCAAGGTGCGCGTGGCGGCGCCTGGCTCGGCGGCCACGCTGGCGAAGGCCTCCAGGGCCAGGATGCTGAGCGCAGACGAGAAGGTGTTGTAGCTGCCGCTGGAAATGGCCGCCACGATGCCGTCCAGATCCTCCTTGCCGACGGCGGCCGCGCGCTTGGGGAAGTGACGGGCCACCAGCAGCAGCGCCTGGGCATCGTGCCCAAGATCGTCGTAATAGTGCTCGTAGTCGGTCTTGTGCTTGGCGCCTAGCTTGATCGCGGAGGCGATTTCGCCCGCCAGGCTGTCTTGTTTCAGGATGGCGTAGGTGGCGCCGAGGTACGCGCTGGCCAGCTCTTCGCGCCAGCCCTTGCCCGCGTTCGCCTCCAGCCAGTGTTGCAAGGCAGCGGCGTGGCGCCCCACCTTCACACCATTGCGGGCCAGCACGTACAGCGCGTGGGCCCGGATGCGCGAATCGGCGATATCGTCGGGCGTCTCGCTGGCCAAGGTTTCCAAGTAGCGCATGCCGTTCTTCATCATCTCGGCGGGCACGGCATGGCCGCGTTCCCGCGCTTCGGTGAGCAGGTGCAGCGCCCACACCGTGGGCACGATGGCGCTCTTGGGATTGGCGGTCCATAGGCCAAAGCCGCCTTCCTCGTTCTGGCGCGAGCGCAGCACATCGATCAAGTTGGCGATGGCGTCCTCGGCCTTGGCCTTGTCGAAGCCGAACTCGGGCCGCTTGCCCAGAACCACCGCCGGCGCGGCTTGGCTGACCAGCTGTTCGGTACAGGCGTGTGGGAAGCTGGCCAGATAGGCGGACAAGCCGTGGGCCAACGACAAGGGCACGGCCGCGATGCCGGCGTCCAGGCTGCGGTGTTCGCTGAACAATTTGCGTTCGATAGTCGCGGTGGTGTCGCCATTCTTGAGATAGCCCGCCTGCAAGGTGGTGACGAAGGGCGACGCCGGCCGCACGCTGAGATCGGTGGTCAGGCGCGCGGATTTGTCGCCAAAGTGGGCCTCGAAACGCAGGCTGGCCGACCCCAGCTCTTTGCGGGCACGAACGCGGAAGATGGCGCTACCCTCGCGCATCTCACCGATAGGCAGCTCGACCTCCCGCGGGCCGATGATTTCCAGATGGCTGGAGGTGGTCAGCGACAGCTTGGGCTTGGCGTTTTTGCCCGAGCCCACACAATTGTTGGCCAGCCCCACCGAGACTTCCAGCTCGTCGCCGGGCGCCGCAAAGGTCGGCGCGTTGGGGCTGATGACGAAATCGCCGCGCACGACGGTCTTCTTGTCGAACGCACCCATGCCCACGTCCGAAGCAGCCACGGCCATCACGCGCAGCGTGCCGTTGAAATTGTCCGGGACTTCGTAGGTCAGCTCCTTGGCCTGCGGCCCAACCTCGACGATCCCGGACCAATAGACGACGGGCTTGTCGTGTTTACGACGGAAGGGATTCAGGTTGGCGCCGACCGCGGCGTCTTCACCGTCGCCGCCGGGGGCCGCAGCGTCGCGCAGCTTGGCCAGCTCGGGCAGGATCAGATCGAGGATCTGCGTGGTGCGCACCGAGAGCGCGCGCTTTTGCAAGAAGTGGCTCAGCGGATCCGGCGTGCGGTAGTGGGCCACGCGCAAGATGCCTTCGTCCACGGCGAAGACCACGGCGCGGCCCTTGTGATTGGCGCTGACCTTCAGGGTGAGCTTGTCGCCAGGCTTGACCAGGTCGTCGGTGTCCACCTTCACGTTCAAGGCGCGCTTGCCCCGGCTGATGGCAAAGGGGACCGTGGCGTAGCTGAGCGGGCTCATGAACACCTCTTCCGAGGCGGAATCGCGCACGAACGAGACCGAGACATAACCGCCGCCTTCCAGTTCGGCGGGCACCTTGATCTTTTGCACGCTGGCGGTTTCGCTGGTGTGAAACCACTTCCAGGCATAGACCTTCTCGCGCTCGACGGTGATAAGGCCGCTGCCCGTGTAGGGCGCCTTGATCTGCATTTCGATTTCGCCCCCGGGCGCTACGTCGCCGGTCTTGAGTGCGAGCTGCAGCTCGGCGTTCTTCTCCAGCGAGCGCGCCAGATTGCCGAATCCGGCCACGGTGAAGGAGATCTCTTGCACCGTCTCGCCGGCCGCGTTTTGTAGCGACAGGACGAAGTCGCCCGCCTTGTCGGTGGGCAGCTTGGCGTGCGTGCCAGCGGTAGGCAGCGTGAATGGCTTGCGCGACACCTCCACCTCCTTGCGCACCGACTGGTAGCGGAAGGTCCCGTTTTCCAGGCGCACCAGCGATGAGACGTAGCGGCGCTCGAGCACCACCAGTTGCAGCTTGTCGGCCGCGACCTTGGTGCCCATAGGGCCGACAGCGACCAGCTCGACCTGAAGAGCTGCGTCCTTGTTCACGTACTGCAAGTCGCCCTCGCACTTGTAGCCGATGAGCCAAGGTCGCGGTGAGACCACGGTGGACGCTTCAGACGTCACCGAGCGACCGCCCTCTGCCTCGAAGCCTTCGCTCACCAGGGTCAGGCGATAGGTGGCGTCGGCGAATCGCTCGAGCCCAAGCGCGATCTTGGCCTGGCCGTCGTCGTCGGTTTGACCCTCAGGCAATTCCTGTTCGCTGGGCTCGATGGGTTTTTGCGGATTGTAGAAATGGTAGTCGCGCAGCGAGGGGAAGGCCGGCATGCCCGGCGTGAGAATCAATTTGGCGCGGATGCGGCGGCTGGCCGCGGGCGTGCCGAACAGGTTGGCCAGGCTGACCCTGCCTTCGAGCCCTTTGGGCGGCACCCAGCCCGCCGGATTCTCCACCGAGAACTTGCTGTGGATGGTCATGCGGTCGGGCAGGAACTCGCGCACCGTGACCGTGGTGCTGCCGATTTGGCTGTCGGCGTGGCCATCCTTGACCGTGTACAGAGACACCGTGTAGTTGCCGGTCGGCGATTCCTCGCGCGTACGGTGCGAGAATTCCTCCAGGCCAGCGGCGCTGAGCTTGAAGCGCTGGCGCTTCACCTCCATGCCGCGCGCGTCGCTGACCACCATTTCAAGCGGCAGCCCCGCCAGGCTCTGGTTGAGGTCGCGGCTGCGCACCAGCGCGCCTACGTGGATCTCGTCGCCCGGACGGTACAGGCCGCGCTCGGAAAAGAGATAGGCTGACAGTCCCTTGCTGCTTTCGGAATCGGTCACGCCGCCCACGTCGAAGCGGCTCATGTCGAGCAGGCGATCCTGGCGGCCATAGGGCAAAAACGAGCTGTCGTGGCCGAGGGTGACCAGGAACATGCTGGGCGACTTCTCCTGGCGCAAATCGCGCAGCGAGGGCAACCGCGCGTGGCCTTCGGCATCGGTGTTTTGGCCGAAGACGGGCTGACCGTTGCGGCCGATGACCTGCACGTGCGCGCCCGCCACTGGCTTGCCGGTCTGGATGGATTGCACGAACACGTCGTGACTGCCGTCGCCGGCCTCCTTGGACAGAATGCCGAGATCCGATACCAGCACCAAGCGCGAGTCGAGCTCGCCCATGGTCTGCTTGGTTTCCGGACTCCAGCTTTCCACCTTGACGAAGAACAAACCGCGCCGTTGTCCGGTGCTGCTGTCGAGATACTTGCCGAGATCCAGGGTTTCATACGTGGGCTTGCCGTGCGGGGCGGTCACGGCGCGCGTCTCGACCTCGATCTCAGACAGATGTTCCTGCGTGATGGGGTATTGCAGGCTGGGTTTGGAGAACGAACCGCTGTTGAAGGTGAACACGTGGTGGATTTGGTCCGAAAGCACGCGCGCCACCTCGAAGCGCAGGCCGGGCACGTCGCGCACGAACACCGAAACCTTGCGTTGCCCGCTCAGCGCCAGCAGCGAGCCGTTGTGCAACATCTTCACCTGGCGTGGAAATTCCGGGACTTCCAGCACGGACTGGTGGTCTTCGCCCAGGATGTAGCCGCCAAAGGCCGGCACGCCTTTCTTCAGGCGGAGGTAGATGAAGCGGCCCGGATCGGCGTGAAAGCGGAAGCTGTGGTCCGACGCGAATTCCTTCTCGGCCGGCAACTGGGTCAGCGCCAGCTTCTTGCCCTTGGCCAGCACTTCGGCGTCCACTGACTCGGGATTGTCCCAGCGGTAAAAGCCCTTGTGCTTGTTGTCGTCGTGCGGGTTCTTGGTGGGCAAAAGCCAGGCTTCAAAATTCTTGCCGATGTCCTTTTCCGTGGCCGTGGTCGATAGCTGCATGACCAGGATTTGCTCGGGCTCCATGCGCGGGTTGTCGACGATCTGGATTTGCGTCGAGCTCACGCGGAAGAAGTTGTACAGACCGGGCACCCTGACTTTCTGTTCGAGGGGCTTGTCGAATACCGGCCCCCCTCGGGTTGCCTTGCTACCGGGGGCAAGTCTGAGCGTGACCACGGCATCCTTCTGCGGCAACGCGAAGGGCGTCGAGTGTACGAAGGCGCGCGCCTTCCACTTGTCGTAGGTGACGTGCGCTTCCAGGTCGAAGCTGCGCTCTTCCTTGTTGGTGGGCTCGAAGCGCAGCTTGATGCTCTTCTCGAAGGACGGCCCGTCGACAGGGTGGCTGAAGCTGAATTCGGACACGATCTTCTTCAGGTTCGGATCCACGGGATCTTGGTAGAACTCGGCCTGGCGCAGTTGCGCGACGAAGGGCGCGGTCGAGAATTCGAAATCGTATTTGGCTAACTTGATGTGGCTGGCCACCAAACCCTTGGACTCGAAGCGCACGTCGAACTTCTGGCCCACAGGCCAGTCCTCGCGCGGGCGCAGCTCCAGCTCGCGATCCGACACCCACTTCCACGTGCCGTCGAGCTTGGGATCGACGACGATGCCCTTCTTCACCACCGTGCCCACCGCCTTGAGTGGCGCCACCGAGGCCGAGAACTCCACGCGCAACGGACGTGGCGTGGTCTTCTCGCCGATGGGAGTCAGCCCGGGTTCGTAGACATGCACGTCCACGGTCGCCGGTTTGGGGCGCGCCTTCCACCAGTGCCAACCATAGCTGCCCCCAGCGCTGGCGCCGGTCAGTGCGACGAGCAGGCACACGGCCTTGATCTTGTGCACCCAGGCCCAGGCGCCCCCGCGCCCGACCTGCCGGCCGGTCCAGCGCAACCAGGGTGGCGGAGCCCATTGGCCAAAGGCTGCGGCCAGCGCGCGGACAAGTATTGTAAGCAAACGTCGCATCAAGACCTCCTGGCGCGCAGTCTAGTGCCGGCGGGGGAGGGCGGGGTTGCTTTTCGGTTAGGATCTGGGAGGTGAAGTCTCCCGCCAGGCACCGTGTATACTGCCGGGCGTGATTCAACGCGCTCTTCGCCTTCTCAAGATTTTCGGCCGCGCCTCCATCTTCATCGGCTTGGTGGTGCCGTCGTTCGTTGATTGTGTGGGCCAGGTTCGCTCGTACCCGCTCTACCCGAACCCCCAGGTGCGGCGCGAGCCTGCGAAGGTGGCCAGGCTGACGGGGATCGTGGGCACGGTCGACGGCGTGAGCGTGGCGGGCAACGGGAATACCTTCGATCTTGCGCCCGGGTGTCACGTGGTGACCTTGGTGCGCACGGTTGGCGAGGGCGGCGAACACGAACCCTGGACCGCGGAAGTGCCGCGCGCAGTGTTCGCCTTCAAGATGTCGGCTGGCCACGTCTATGTGATCGAATACCGCGTTCAGATGGGCAGCAACCGCAACGGAACCGTGACGGTATCGGCGCTTGAACGCGATGGCAGCGGCGCGGCGATCGGTCCGGTAGCGCCAGTGCGGGGTGCGCAGGACATCGAGGACTGCAAGCAGTGGCAAGAGGCGCAGCAGACCTCACCGTAATTCCGAGTCGCTAGTCCTTCGATCGCTCGTCGCTGCCCGGGCGCCGCATGTGCTTGTACCAGCGCTGATACAGGGGGGCCGCCAAGCCCACTGCCGCGGTCAACACCGCCATGCCGCCCACGAAGATCACCTGCCGGCGCAAGGTGGTTGCGTTTCCGCGCACCACCCATGGCACCGCCGCCACAAGGAACGACAGACCCAGGGCATTGACATAATCGATGGGCAGGCGCCCGACCCACGCGCCGCCGTGCCACCAGATCTGGCCCTTGCGAAAGCGCGCCCAGCCGAAATGGGGATTGAGCACGAACCACAGAAAATCCCAGGTCACGTTCCACACCAGATAGCTGGCGACCATCCGCGCTTCCAGTCCCCACGACCACGGCTGGCCGAAGGCCAGGCCGATGTGAAAGCTGACGAACGGGATAAAGAACATTACCGCGTGGTAGCCCGTCAGCGGCTTGCCCGAAAGCAGAAGGGCGAAGACACGGGCGTAGAAGGGCTTGCGCCGATACCAGGTCGGTAGGGTCATTGCCCAGCCGTCTTTCCCCTCGATTTCGATCTCGACCAGGGCGAAAAGCAGGGCGTAACCGAACAGCAGCAGCGTGCCCGGCATGGTCGCGAAGACGTCTGCAAGCACGTCTATCCAAAGCGCGTTTCCGGTGCAGGTCATCTCGCCTCTCTTTTCGCATGTAGGCTATGCTTGTCGCCATGCGAATTCTCTATGGAGTGGTCGGCGAGGGCATGGGGCACGCCATGCGCTCGCGCGTGGTGCTGGATGCGCTGACCGCCAAGCACGAGGTGCAGGTCGTGGTCTCGGGCCGGGCGTACGACTATTTGGCCAAGCGGGCCAGCGACGTCTTGTCGGTGAAGAAGATCTGGGGCTACACCCTGGCCTACGAGGACAACGACGTGCAGAAGTGGCGCACCGTCGTGCAGAACGCGAAAGGCGCGCTGACCGGATTGCCGAAGAACATCCGCGCCTATCTTGAGATCAGCGAGAAGTTCCAGCCCGAGGTCGTGATCTCCGACTTCGAGACCTGGAGCTATCTATTCGGCCTGCGCCACGCGCTGCCCGTGATCTCCGTCGATAACATGCAGATCATCAACCGCTGCACGCACGCGCCCGAGCTGCTGGCCGGTTGCGAGGGCGACTACCGACTGACCAATTCTGTGGTCAAGGCCAAGATCCCCGGCGCGTTCCACTACCACATCACGACCTTCTTCTATCCGCCCACGCGCAAGCCGCACACGACCCTGCACCCGCCCATCCTGCGTCCGGAAATCCTGGCTGCCCGGCCAGAGCCCGGCCAGCACCTGCTGGTGTACCAGACCTCGACGTCCAACAAGGCGCTGCCCGAGATTCTGAAACGCAGCGGTCGCGAGTGCCGCATCTACGGTCTGCGCCGGGACATCCCAAGCGAAGTCGTCGACGGAAATCTGCGCTACCGGCCCTTCTCGGAGACGACCTTCATCGACGATCTGCGCACGGCCGCCGGCGTGGTGGCGAGCGCCGGCTTCACTTTGATGGGCGAGGCCGTGTACCTGCGCCGTCCCATGCTGGCGGTCCCCATCCAGGGCCAGTTCGAGCAAGTGCTGAACGCGCGCTACCTGGAGCGCGAGGGCTACGGCCTGGCCGCCGACGAGATCACCGAGACCCGCCTGGGCGAATTCATCGAACGCCTGCCCGACTGTGAGCGCCGCCTGGCGACCTACCAGCAAGACGGCAACAAGGATCTGTTGGCAAGCCTGGAGAAGACGCTGGAAGCAGCGGCGAGCGGCAAGCGCGACGCGAGCGAATAGGGTACGTTCCTATCGGGAGAGCGGCGCTCGGCTGTTGCGGGCTACCGCCGGGGGATGCCCCTCGGCGGCCGCATGCCAACGGCCGCGCGGACGCGTCCATGGCACGTTCGGCAACCGGGTCCTAAGTCGACCGGCAGACCGGTCGACATGGCCCCTGTCCCTAATCGCTGGCAACCGAGCGAAGACGCTCGGTGCGCGATTCTACGCCGCCTCGAAGCACCCCCGGCCGCCCGCGCGCCGAGCTCGACGTCGTATTGGCCAATCACGAACGCCCGACGGTGAACTTAACCCGACCGAGATAACCGGTCCGTCTCAGGGGCATGAGTTGGGCGGCGCTGCTATCGAGCAGCAACGCACCAGCCATTCCGACATGCCGTTCGCCAAACGGGGTCGCACTTGTACCTGCAATAGTTGTCGTACCTCTGGCGGAGCTCCTCAAGTTTTCCTTTGACAGCCTCGGTCCTTGATACCGTCACCGGGATGCCCTCGCAACCGAAGGGGCAGGATGCGGGAACGACGACACATTCTTTGTCGCTCGCACAACTCTGCCTCTCCAATACGAAGAGGCGAAGTTCATCGACAAGCCGGCATTCCTTTTCGGCGGCGATCCTGTCTTCGGTGCGCCAGTCAACGGTCTTGTATCGTTCGCAATTCGATGGCTGCCGCGAAGGTACTTCCCACGTTTTCACAACTGGAGCCTCCAGATCTGATGGTCGGCCTCTAGAAGCGCACGCAGCAAAACAGCACGCCGATGTCCAGAGAAGTACTGCCACTAGCGGTATGTGACATTCTGTCATTGGTCTTCTGCTCACCGGGTATTCGCAACCCGAGACTACCGCACTCTCACAGCGATCGGATCGCACCTTCGTGGCCGGCGCTCTGCGGTCATTCTCGTGGCAGATGTAAGCTCGGCGCGGTAGCCCGCAACAGCCGAGCGCCGCTCTCCCGAATCCCTGTTCTACCCGAGCCTCGAATATCGGCGAAGCCTGGATGCTACGGCGTAAACGATCGGCCCCGCGCAGGCTAATCCCACTCCCAAAACCACGGCGCCGATTTGCTTGGGGTGATCGTGCCGCTCGCGTGCGAGTGCCAGCGCAAGCAGCACCGCAGGCCCCACGCCGAGGAGCGCGGCCACCGGCAACCCACCGGGCACACGGAATGGTCGTGCCAAGCCGGGCTCGCGCATCCGCAGAACCAGCAGCGCCGCGAACTCGAGCAAGAGCGCCAGACCGTAGAGGATGACGTCGAGCTCGATGAGCCGTTCGAAACCCAGGCTCAGGGCCAAGGACCATGCGACGGACAATCCGAGGATGGACACCCACGGGGCCCCTGTGGTGGGAAGCTGGCGCGCGAAGATCCGCGGCAGGTAGCCCTCTTGGGCCATCACCATGGGCAGGCGCGAGTAGGACATGACGAGCGCCTCCATCATGCCCAGGCCGCAAGCCATGCCGCCCACCGCGACGGCGATTGCCAGCGGCGCTCCACCCAGCAACCTCCCGGCGTCCACCCACGAACCTGTGGTCCAGGCTTCGGGCGAAAGACCCGTGCGTGGCGCGGCGGCCACCGGGATAAGATAGGTCAGCACGACAAGCGCGGTGGTCGCCAACATGGCCCGTGGGTAGTTGCGCTGCGGATGCTCCACTTCGCCGGCCACTGTCGAGGCGTTGTCCCAACCCATGAAGTTCCACATGGCAATGAGCACGCCACCCACGAAGTCGCCACCCTGCCCCTCACCATGGACGGATGCCAACGGGGCCGGTGCGAACCAAGCAAGCACACACAGGATCACGAAGGGCCCGAGCAGCAGCACCGCCATCCACTCGGAGGCCCCGCCCACGGCGCGCGCGCCACGCAGGTTCATGGCTGCGCAGGTGGCAATCACGCCCACGCCGATGGCCAGAGCCGCTGGTCCGCTGGCCACCACCGGCCACACGCGGCCAAGATAGAGCACGAACAGCGTGGGGTAGATGGCCATGTCGAACACGCTTGCACACAGCGAGAGCCACGCTTCTTGAAAACCCCAGAACGGTCCCAGCGCGCGCTTGACCCAGACATAGTAGCCGCCCTCTTCGGGCAGTGCGCTGGCCAGTTCGCCCACCATCAGCGCGGTGGGCAGGCTCCACAGCAGGGGCACCAGCAGCAAGATGGCGATGGCGGCCAGGTAGCCGCTTTTGTGTAGAAGCTCTTCCAGCCCGTAGGGTCCCCCGGCGACCATGAAGTAGGTCGCCGCCACCAGCGGAGCGAGCGTGAGTTTCTTCTTCAAAGAGGCCATCCGTGATTCCGCGCCGGAAATCGAACAACTACTATATCGAACTATTTCCAGCGCCAGCCACGGCTTCGGCCAGCATATTTGATGGGTGAGCGGTGCGCGCGCGGCCCACGAATTCCTGCGTGAACGATTCTTACGGGGAAACCGGCTGCTCGCGCATGGAGTCTGCTCGGCCCGGAAAATGCAAACACTTGGCCGGTGCCCCAACTGCCCTACCTGCTTTGCTATCTGGCATTCGGCTCGTTCGCCGCCACGGTGATCGCCCGCTTCGTCATGTGGTCAAGACTGCCCATGCACGTGCGCTGGGAGCTGTATCCGGTCCCCCATGAACCCGCGGACAAAGCCCGTTATGGCGGGTCGTTCATGGAGGAAACAGACTGGTGGAAGAAACCGCACGAGACGTCACCCCTTGGCGCGGTCAAGGCCACCCTTCCCGAGGTACTGCTTCTGTCGTCGGTCAAGACGCACAACCGGCCGCTGTGGCTGCGCACCTATCCGTTTCACATGGGGCTGTATCTGGCCGGGGCGGCCACAGGGCTGGCGTTGCTGACCGGCATTCTTGGCGCGTTGGCGCCGAACCTTCTCGCGAGCAGCTTGGGCACGGTTGCGCGCAAACCAATCATCATGCTTGGGGTTCTTGGACTCGTGCTTGGATGCATGGGCGCCCTTGCCCTCTTGATCCGGCGACTGACGCTGCCAGCGCTCAGGGCCCACACCGTGCCCGCTGACATCTTCAACCTGGTCTTCTTCATCGTGACGTTCGCCTGCGCGCTGCTCACGTTCGTGCTCGTGGACATCCACGCGGACAAGGCCATGGCTTTCGCCGCCAATCTGGCCTCCTTCAACCTGGTGCCCATGCCGGGCACCGGGGCCGAGTGGATTCTACCGACCGCGACCGTGACGCTGGCGAGCGCGCTGATTGCTTACATTCCTCTCACCCACATGTCCCATTTCGTGGGCAAGTACTTCGCGTACCACGCCATTCGCTGGAACGACAAACCGAACCTGGCAGGCGGACCGCAAGAAGCTAAGATCGTAAAGCTTCTCGCCTACAAGGTTTCGTGGGCAGCCGATCACATCCAGGGCAGCGGCAAGAAGACCTGGGCAGAGCTCGCCATGGAAAACCCGACGGAGGCGAAGAAGTGAGCGGTACTGTGAATTTTCGTACGTTTTCCAAAGGTGACGGTCCCATCACGCGAATGGCGGTGGAGGATCAGACCCCCTTGCCACCACCTTTCGACACGTTGGATGAGGAGCCATGGATTGCCCCCATCGCCGACGACGTGCGTGCCAAGTTCGCAGGCCTGGACGACACCATCGCGCTCAATATCCCCAAGCCGACCAGCCCCGAGGAAGAAGCGCGGTTGGTAGGCGCTTTCCTGGCCGGTTTGCGCAGGCTCTTTTCCGCACCTGACAATTGGACTTTCCTGCAGCCCTTCTTGTTTTCGGTCGAGCACTGTGCGCGCTGCCAGACCTGTTCGGATGCTTGCCACATCTTCGAGGAAAGCGGAAAGAACGAGCTCTACCGCCCGTCGTTCCGTTCGGAGATTCTCCGTCGCATCTATTTCAAGTACATCAAGAAGGCCTCGACCTTCGTCCACGGCGACATTGATCTCAATTGGCAGACTGTCACGCGTCTGCTGGAGCTTTCGTACCGCTGCAACCTCTGCCGCCGTTGCGCGCAGACCTGCCCCATGGGTGTGGACAACGGCCTCATGGCGCGCGAGATCCGCAAGATCGCCAGCCAGGAAATGGGCATTCATCCCAAAGAGCTGCACGAGGGCGGCTCGATGTTGCAGCTCAAGGTCGGCTCGTCCACGGGCATGAACCCGGAAGTGCTCAAGAGCAACATGGCGTTCATCGACGAGGACACCAGCGAGAAGGCCGGCATCAAGGTTGTCACGCCGTTTGACAAGAAGGGCGCGGACATTCTGTTGATCCACAACGCCGGCGAGATCATGGCCTGGCCCGAGAACATCGGCGCCTTCAGTCTGCTCTTCAACCAGGCTGGTCTCAACTGGACCATGTCCAGCGAGGAGCCCGCCTACGACGGCATCAATTACGGCGTGTTCTACGATGACGTGCAATTTGCGCGAACGGCCCTGCGCCACATGCAGGTCGCGCAAAAGCTTGGGGTCAAGAAGATCGTCCTCGGCGAGTGCGGCCACGCGCACAAGGCGCTGACGGTGATCGCCGACAAGGTGCTAACCGGCGGACTCAATATTCCCCGCGAAAGTTGCATGCCCCTCTTGCGCGATATCGCGCGTTCCGGCGCCATCCGCTTCGACAAAAGCCGCAACGACTTCGCGGTCACGCTGCACGACCCGTGCAATTACGTACGGCTGATGGGCATCGTGTCGCCGCAACGGGAAATCCTAGGCCACGTGGTGCCCAAGGAGCGCTTCCGCGAGATGACCCCGCACGGGGTGAACAACTATTGCTGCGGTGGCGGCTCCGGCTTCGCCATCATGAGCGGTCGCAACTTCGCAAGCTGGCGGCACCACCTGACCGGCCGGCGGAAGTTCCGGCAAATCCTGCAAGCTTTCCAAAACGAGCCGATGGACGCCGAGCACCCCAAGTACGTCTGCGCCCCGTGCAGTAACTGCAAGGGCCAGATGCGCGAGATCATCGCGTTCTACAAAGCCCACGAGAAGGCGGGGCTGCACTACGGCGGCATCGTGGAATTGATGGTGAACGCGATGGCGGACGCCAAGCCCGGCTACATCAACTGGGAATGGCATTAGGGTTGGTTGCAATGGCCTAGCCGCTCGCGCTATGGGTGGGCGGTACGCGGCGCTGGGACTTGTGCTAAGCACGTAGTCCGCAGGCACGAAGATGAGCAACGAAGCTTTGCAGCCAGGGCAGTTGATCGAGGACACCTACCGCATCGTTCGCCGCGTTGGCGAGGGCGGCATGGGCGAGGTCTACGAGGCGACGCACGCGCGTCTGTCGGGCCGCTATGCCATCAAGCTGCTTCTGCGCGAGGTCGCCAGCGATCCGACGCTGATGGCGCGTTTCCAGCGCGAGGCCCAGATCACGTCGTCCTTGCGCCATCCGAGCATCGTGCAGGTGCTGGATTTTCGTCAGTTGCCAAGTGGTGTGCCGTACATCGTGATGGAATTCCTCGACGGCGTGGATCTGGCCACGGAAATCCAGAAGGGGCCCATGCCGCTGCCGCGCGTGCAGGCGCTACTGGAGCAAATCGCATCCGGGCTATCGGCCGCGCACGAACAGGGGATCATTCACCGCGATCTCAAACCGGCGAATCTGTTCCTGGTGGTGCTGCCGGGCAGTCACAGCGAGCTGGTCAAGATCGTCGACTTCGGTATTTCCAAGGCGCGCGCGGCGAACACGCAGTTGACCCAAGCCTCGACGGTGATGGGCACGCCCCAGTACATGGCGCCCGAGCAGGCCATGGGCCGGGGCGATGTGCTGGACGCGCGCGCCGATCAGTTTTCGCTGGCCACCATCGCCTACGAGATGATCGCCGGGCGCTGCGCCTTCGCGGGCGACAGCATTCCCATGGTGCTCTACCAGCTGGTTCACACCGAGCCGCCGCCGCTGCTGGTGCGGGGACAGTCCATCAGCCCGGCGGTCGATGCCGTGATCCGCCGCGGACTGGCGAAACGGCCGGAGAATCGCTATGCCAGTGTGCTCGACTTCGCGCGCGCCTTCAGCGCGGCCGTGGCGGGGGGCGCCGCCCCCGGCGCGCCCTTGCTGCCGTCTGTGGCCGAGGACAGGACGCTGCTTGCGCAGGTAGCCCCGTCGTCGGCATCGGCGGTGCCAATGGCCCATCCCACGGCGTCCGCATCGCAGGGCAGCAGCGCAGTTGCTCCGGGCCCCAGCACGTTCGAGCCGGTCCTGTCTCGTGGCACTGCGCCCAGAACTTCCGCCATGCCAGCGGCACGCAAGCGCGTGATTGCTGTCGTGGGAACGGCCCTCGGCTTCTGCGTGCTGGCGCTGGTGCTCTTCTTGCGCGGCCGTGCCCCCTCGGCGGGGCCATCCACTGCCAATGCAACGCTACCGCGTGAGGCCGCCAAGCCCACCAACCCGCCCGTGCCTGCGGTTGTCCCAGCGGTCGCCGCCGCCGCGGCCGAGGTCAGCGTGGACGTGCAAGATGCACCCGCCGATCTTGTGGTGTCCATCGATGGCGACGACCCGCGCCCACTTCCGGTGCATTTGCTCAAGGGACCGGGAACCCATCAGTTTGTCTTTCAAGCCCCGGGCTACCAGGCCAGAACCATGCAGCTCGATACCAACAATGATCTCATGCTCGTGCTGTCCCTCAAGAAACTACGGCGGGCTGAGACGGGCAGGGCGCGCTCTGAGCCGCCCGCCGAGCAGGGCGAGAAGGGTGTGCCCAGTCGATTCAAGCGCTCGTTCGATGCGGTCAAGCACGTGTGGCTGGGCAACTGATCGATCGGTTGCTCGCAAGATGTAGCGGAAGTCCTACCTTTCCAAGCACGAAAGTTCTGGGTACCTTTGATCGATGACCGTAGTACTAGGTCCTAACGTCTCGCGTTCTCGTGTCAAGCCCATCGCCAGCGCTCGGCGGCTCTTCACAGTGGTAGCTGTCTCGGCGCTGTCCTTCGGCGTCGGCGCATGCGCGCGTGCGGCTCTGCCACGCACGGACACCCATACATCAACCAGCACGGCCACTGGTGCGGGCGGGTCCGGTGGAAGCACGGGCGGCACCTCGGCCGGTGGCGGCGCTTCGGGAGCTGGCGGTTCATCGAGCACGGGCGGGACGTCGGCCAGTGGTGGCGCCTCGGGAGCAGGCGGATCCGCCAGCGCAGGCGGCGCCTCGGTTGGAAGTGGTGGGCTTGCAAGCGGTGGAGCTCCCAGCGGCGGCTCGGCCAAAGGTGGTTCAGCGAGCGGTGGCTCCACGGGCGGTGGTTCCACGGGCGGTGGTACGAGCGGCTCGGGCGGCGCCCCTTCCTCCGGTGGCAGTTCGGGCTCGGGTGGCTCCTCGGCTCCCGATGCGGCCGTTGACGCTCCCATCGATACCGGGCCACCGCCCATCATCTATGCGCTGGATCCACCCAATCAGTACATCAATCAGTTCTTCATCCCTGGCTGCCAGACTGGCTCAGCCACGTCCCCTGGGGGCGGCAATTGCACGCAGGGGCAGAACGCATGCGAGGGCACCAAGCAAGGCGCACGGGTGAACTTCCTATGCCCGCGCTTCATGCTCTTCTCCGACGAAATGGCTCAGGCGGCCTTGGATGACGGGAACGCGGGCCTGAACTACGCGGTGGTTGGCCACGACTCGGATACAGGCGGTATTGACGGGAACGTCACCGTCAGTTGCTGCCAGTGTTACCAATTGGTGTTCAGTCTGCCTGAAAACGTGGCACAGGTGGGCGGCGGCGGCGCTTCGGCCATCCCCATTCCTCCGCCGCTCGTGGTTCAGTCGTTCAACACCTCCGCCGGCGGCGGTAAGAACTTCGACGTCTTCATGGGCGCGGGAGGCTTCGGCGCCTTCAACGCATGCGATCCGAATGCGTCCATGAAGAGTGCCTCCGGAAAATACCTCTACACGCAATTCCCGCCCGACGGCGAACCTGGCTCGGGCGGGGTGAACGCGGCCACGCAGATCGCCGGTTGCAAGAGCGACAAGAACCAGGCCACGACCGAAACCCTGTCGTCGACGGCGTGCCAGACCAACGTGGCCACAGCCTGCGGAAAGTTCAAATCGAGCTCGGAGGCCATGACCAACACCTCCGTCCGCTCGTGCACCCAGTCCAACAATCCTAGCAGCTACTACCACATCAACTGGCAGATCTACGCCAAGCGCGTCGAGTGCCCCACGCACCTGACCCAGGTCACGGGATGCAAGCTGTCGCCGCAAAGCCTGCCGGCGGTCAATCCCGCGGTCAAGACGCCCGCGCAGGCTGCAGCGGATTCGTCATTCAAGTCGGGCTACACCATCACCACCATGCAGGACTGCTGTATGCCGACCTGCGCTTGGCAGAACAATGTGAAGGGCCAGAATCTGTCGGTGGTTGGCAACTACAACTCCTTCTACTCATGCGATCAGAACGGAGTTCCAGTCACGGAAACTTCCACGTCCGACGCTGGAAAGTAGCTTTCCAGCCGTTCGGGCCAGCTTCTTGACCAATGGCGGGATTGAAATCCCGTCAGGCAGGCTCTACCGTTCCTGGACGTGGAATCAGCCGCCATCATCCACCTCGACATGGACGCATTCTATGCGTCGGTCGAGCAACGCGATTATCCCGACTTGCGCGGCAAGCCCGTGATCGTGGGCGGACATCCGCGGCGCGGGGTCGTGCTGGCGGCCTCCTACGAGGTCAGACCGTTCGGCGTGCGTTCGGCCATGCCCATGGCGATTGCCATGCGCAAGGCGCCCACGGCCATTGTCGTCCCTCCGCGCATGGGGGCGTACGAGGAAGCAAGCGACGCCGTCTTCGCCATCCTGAGCACGGTCACGCCGCTCATCGAACCGCTTTCCCTCGACGAGGCGTTCCTCGACGTGACCGCATCGCGTAGCCTGTTCGGCGGTCCCAGCAAGATAGCCACCGATTTGCGGGCGCGCATTGCGACCGAGGTGGAGCTCCCGGCTTCGGCCGGCATCGCATCGGTGAAGTTCGTGGCCAAGATCGCCTCGGACCTGGCCAAGCCGAACGGACAACTCGAAGTCGCGCCCGGTGAGGAGCGCGCGTTTCTCGCCCCACTGCCCATCGGGCGTCTGTGGGGCGTGGGCCCCAAGACCGAGGCCGCGCTTGTTGAGCTGGGACTTCGCACCATCGGCCAGATCGCGGGTGCTGATCCCGATTGGCTGAACCGGCAGGTCTCCGGCGGGCGCGACTTGTGGGAGCTGGCCTGCGGTATCGACCCACGCAAGGTGGTGCCCGATCGGGAGGCGAAGAGCATCGGCAGCGAGGACACCTTCGACGAGGACGTGGCGGGGAAAGAGGCGCTCTTGCCGCATATGCACGCGCAGGCCTTGCGCGTGGCCCGGCGTCTGCGAAAGGCGGGTAGAAAGACGTCGGTGGTGCAGCTCAAGCTGAAGCTAGCGGATTTCACGCTGCTCACGCGCCGGACGACGTTGCACGAAGCGACGGACGACGGCCAGGTCCTCTATCGCGCCGCCAGCGTGCTTCTCCAGGCCGAGCGTCTGCCCCAAAAGGTAAGGCTCACGGGCGTCTCGGCGCAGTCGCTGCTCTCACACGACGGACAGTTGTCGCTCTTTGACTCCGACCGTCGCACGGGCCGACTCAACGCCGCGCTCGACCGTATCCACGACAAGTTCGGTCCGGCCGCCCTGACCACCGCGGACTTGCAGGATACCTCAGACAAAGAGCGGGACTAGGCTGCAGCCGTACGCTGCCGGTTGCGCGGCAGTGTCGCTTGCAGGACTTCCGCTAGCAGCATCACACACGCGCAGCCGATGACGTTGTACCAAAGGAAGCTGACGTTCGTGCCCAGAAACACCCCCACGACGACGGCCTCGGCGGCGATGGCGGCGATGCAGACGGCGGTTCCGCGAATCGGGCGACGGGAGAAAGCGACCAGGAAGATGCCCAGAATGGTTCCGTAGAAGAGCGAGCCAAGAATGTTCACGGCCTGGATCAGATTGTCGAGCAGGGAGGCGAACGTGGCGAACAGGACCGCGAGCACGCCCCAGCCCGCGGTGAACCACTTCGCGGCACGCACATAGTGGGCGTCCGAGGCGTCCTTGCGCAGGCTGCGCCGGTAGAAGTCCACGACGGTGGTGGACGCCAGGGCCGAAAGCTCGCCCGCCACCGCCGACATGGCCGCGCAAAAAATCACCACCAGCAAAAGGCCAACCACCCCGCGCGGCAGATTGCGCATGACGAACGTCAGGAAGATGTAGTCTGCATCCCGCGTGTTGGCGCCGGGCAAGGCCTGGGCCACGGTGAGCTTGGTCTCGGCGCGAAGGGCGGCGGACGCGACTTCGGCCGCGCGCACGCGCTGTTCGCTGGCCGCAATCGCTGCGGGGTCGTGCTGGTCAAGAGCGCGGCTCAGCTGCCATATCTCCGACTGTTTGTGCTCAAAAGCCGCGGCGTGGGCTTGCTCAAGGGCGGCCAGCTTGCCGGCCCGTGGCGTTTGCTTGGCCCGCGCCAGCTCGGCCTGGTTGAACAAGATGGGGGGGGCGTTGAATTGGTAGAAAACAAACACCATCACGCCCACGAACAGAATGAGGGACTGCATCGGGATCTTGACCAGTCCGTTGAACAGGAGTCCCAGCCGGCTTTCGGTAACGGAGCGGGCGCCAAGGTAGCGCTGCACCTGCGACTGGTCGGTGCCGAAATAGGCCATGGCCAGGAAGAATCCGCCCAGCAATCCGGACCACAGGGTGTAGCGCGTGCTGGGATTGGTGGAGAAATCCAGGGCATCGAGCTTGCCCAAGGTGCCCGCGATGTGCAGGGCCTTGCCGAAGGAAACCGCGGGTGGCAGGTGCTTGACGATCACGATGAACGCCACCACCATCCCACCCAGCATGATCAGCATTTGCTGCTTCTGCGTCTGACTGACGGCCTTGGCGCCGCCGAACACGGTGTACGCAATCACGACGCCGCCGATGCACAGGCAGGTTAGCCTCAGCGACCAACCAAGCACGGACGACAGGATGATGGCGGGCGCGTAGATGGTGATGCCGGCGGAAAGGCCGCGCTGGAGCAAGAACAGGAAGGCGGTCAATTGCCGGGTCTTCAGGTCGAAACGGCTTTCCAGAAATTCGTAGGCCGTGAAGACGCGCAACTGGAAATAGCGAGGCAGGAACACAACCGACAGCGCGATCATGGCCAGCGGCAGACCAAAGTAGAATTGGATGAAGCGCATTCCATCTTGGTAGGCCTGACCGGGCGTGGACAGGAAGGTGACGGCGCTGGCCTGCGTGGCCATGACCGACAGACCAATGGTGTGCCACTTGTCCTGGTTGCCGCCGCGCAGGTAGCCGGCCATGTCCTGTTTGCCGCGTGCCCGCCACGCACCGTAGCCCACGATGGCGGCCAGCGTGCCGAGCAAAACGACCCAGTCGAGCGTGCTCACCGGTAGATCCAGTGCAGGACCGCGAAGCCAGCAATTTCCAGGACGAGCGCCCCGGCGACGATGAGATAGAGCCGGGGCCAGCTCAGAAACGGGGCCGGGTTCGGCGCTTCATCGGGCATTTTGTACTTGTCCCGCGGCCAGGAGATTGGCGAACAGTCGGAAGGCGCCGGGCACGCCCGCGGGCAACTGTCGGAAGAAGGCAAGGCCGGTGTAGATGTAGACGCCTTTGCCAAAGCGTGCCGACAGGATCCCGCCGGACAGCACGGACTCGCCTGGATCGCTCATGCCGATGACAGCCTGGTAGCGCGGATCCCAGGACGCCGCGAAGTACAGCCCGCGCTCTTGGACCCAGCCGTCGAAATCGCGTGCACCGATTCGGTTGGGGAAGTTGAGGATCCGTTGCTCGGGCAGCAGAAATGCGACGGGGGCGGTTTCGTCGGTGACGCGCTCTCGGCCAATCTCGAAGGGGAAGGGGCCGATGGGCACGGATAGCGGGGCGAGCCGATTGTTGGTGTTGTATTGCGCGACCAGGGTGCCGCCTGCCTGCACGTAGGCCATGAGGGCGGGTTGGGCCACGCGCAGCTTTTCGTTGGTGTTGTAGGCGCGAACGCCGACGACGATGGCATCGAAGCGGGCGAGCGTGGCGCCATTCGACGGCAGGTTGGCCAGGATTTCGTCGCCGATAAGGGTAACGTCGTAACCCATCTGGCGCAGCGCCGCGGGGACGTCGTCGCCGGGGCCCGGAATGTATCCGATCTTGCTTCCCTGCTGCTGTATCGGGAACGAAACCAGTCGCACGTCGGCTCGGCCAAGCACGGTCTGGATGGGAATGTGGGCATGTTCGATGTGCCCCACGCTGCTGGAAAAGTGCTGGCTGCCCACGTCGGCCACCACGCGCAGGGTGCTGGTCGTCGAATTCTGTTGTGCATTCGTCGGCGGGGCTTGAATGCGGAAGGCGAGCTCGGTTTCCTGGCCCTTGCTGGCCAGCACGAAGGGTAGCGAGGCCGGTGCCGCCGACCAGCCCGCCAGCGTCTCCACACGCAGGGTGCCGGAAAGCTCGGGCGCTGCCGCGGCAAGCCGCACGGTCAGCGTGCGCGTCTCGCCACGGGGAAACATGAGCACCGCGGTCGACGGCCGCACCGAGACCAGCGGGGTGATTTCCAGGGGTCGGTGGCGCTCGCCGGCCACTGGATCGGTCCATTTGAACGTGATGGGGCGGCGGACGGTCAGGACGTGACCGTCCAACTCGAAGACGAAATCGACCTGCAGGGGAGACTCGGCCTCGGGCAAACCGATGAGCGTTGGGTCTTGCACGCGAAACACACCCGGTTCGGGGGGCAGTGCCAGCCAGTACGGGGTGGTCGGGGGCAGATCGGGGGAAACGCGCAGGGTCTTCTTGATCTCGACGGTACCAAGCGGCTTGGCCACGGAAACGGCTTCGGGCTGGCCGGCCAGCTCGCCACCCGAAAAGCGCACCTCGCGCAGGTTGATCTTGGCCGGCGAGCGGCTCTGCGCCGTGGCCGTGATCTCGACGGAGGCTCCTGGCACCACCCGAAAGTCGGCCGAGGTCGCCTCGCTGAACAGGCCGGCGCAGGCCAAGATCAAATCGCGGATCTCGGACTTCTTCTGCGCGCGCCAGCCCGCATCGGCCACGCTGTCCAAGGCCTTGTCGATTTGCAGCAGGATGGGGATGCTCTTGTGTGGGGCTGCGGGAACGAAGTCGTGCTGGGCGCGCGAGAGTAGCCGCTTGAGCGCGGGCGGGCTTTTGCAGCGGCTCCACGAGAAATCCAAGCCCTCCAGGATGGACTTCTCGAACGGCGTTGAAGGCTCGCCCTCGTCGAGCAGCTTGAAATACTCGACAAGCGGGCCGCGCGTACGCGCGACGCCGAAGCCCTGGCTTTTGTGCATGCTGCGGCTGTCCGCCGCCAGCTCGCCACAGGAAATGCCGAGCAAGGGATTGTAGGCATTCACGTCCATCTTGAGGAAGTCCGACAGATCGTCGTCGGGCTTGATACTCCACGACGAACGGTTCCAGAAGATCCTGCGCGCTTGCCAAGGCTGGACCTCGGCGTTCAACTGTTCGGGGTGGAAACTCTCATCCGCGGCGGCGTGAAAGGCCTCGAGTACGAGCTGGGCCGAGGCGGTGTGGTGCCCGTGGGTGTCGGTCAGCTCGGGTGAGAAGCGCGTGACGATGACATCGGGGCGAAAGCGGCGAATCACCTGGACCACGTCGGCCAGCACGGCGTCCTTGCCCCAGATGGCCAGGGTTTCCTCGGGATTCTTGGAGTAGCCGAAGTCGCGCGCCCGGGTGAAGAACTGCTCGGCTCCGTCAAGGTGCCGTGCCGCCAGAAGTTCTTGGGTGCGGATCACGCCGAGATCCGCGCCTTGCTCGGAGCCGATTAGATTCTGCCCGCCATCCCCGCGCGTGAGCGAGAGATAGGCCGTGCGCACCAGCTGTTCTTTCGACAGGTAGGCGAGCAGGTTGGTGTTCTCGTCGTCCGGATGCGCCGCCACGTAGAGCACGCTGCCCACCACGCCTAGCTTGCGCAGGGCGAGCTGGATCTCGGCTGCGCTGGGCTGGGACGTGGGCGTGCTGGCGATGGCTTCGCTCGACATGACAAGGTGGATGAGTAGGACTACCGGCAGAAACCAGTGAAGGCTCTTCCGGCGCTGGCAAGTTCTGCCGAGTATACTGACCGGCAACAGTGGGTCGCGCATTCTCAAGTTCCTACCTCGCAGGTGAGCCTGCTGCACATGCCTTCTTCGCGCTACGCTTCCGTGACCCGGCGGAGCGGAAGGCGCGCGCGCTCCTGGCCGCGGGGCGAATCACGCCGCCAGCCGTACTTGAGGTGCTGCGCGAACAGCAGGCCAGCCTGCCGCCCAGCGCGGCTCGGCAAGCAAATTTGGACATCTTAGATGCCGGGAATGCCGCCGTGGTCGCCACCGGCCAGCAGATTGGTCTCTTTCTCGGTCCACTGTACGCCTTCTACAAGGCGGCCTCGGCCATCGCGGTCGCGCGTGCCATCGAGGCCGAGTCCGGCGTCCGCTGCGTGCCGATCTTTTGGCTGCAAACCGAGGATCACGATTTTGACGAAATCTGTTCGTGCGCGGTCGCGGGTCGGGATGGCGAACCGCTTCGCCTGGCCTTGCCCGGCGAGGGGGATGATGCGCGCGCCTCGGTCGCCTATCGCACGTTACCCGGGCAGGTGAGTGAATTGCTGGACACGCTGGCCGAGGTGCTGGAGCCAGGGCCGGCCGCCGACGAGACACTGGCGCTCTTGCGCGCGCACTACCAGCCGGGCCGCCCGATGGCGGTTGCCTTTGCCTCCGTGCTCGCCGCGGTGTTTGCCGACGAGGGCTTGCTGGTCTTCAATCCTCGCGATGCGCGCGTGGCGGCGTTGGCCGCGCCGCTCTACCGGACTTGCGTCGACGATTGCGCGTCCATCGAAGCGTTGTTGCAGGAGCGCCGGCAGGCGCTGGCCGCGGCTGGATTCAAAGAGCAAGTGGCGGTGCGCGAGCAGGGCGCGCTGGTCTTCTTCCATCGCGAAAGCGCAACCGGCCCCCGCTTTCGCATCCAGCGCAAGGTGACCGGCGCGGGCGAGGTTGCGTGGGCCTTGGCTGGGAGCTCGGAGAGGGTGCGCCATGAGGAGCTTCTGAGGACGCTTGCCGCCGAGCCATTGCGCTTTTCCACCTCGGCACTGCTGCGGCCGATGGTTCAAGATACCCTGCTGCCCACCGTGGCCTACGTGGGTGGGCCGGGGGAGATCAACTACTTTGCCCAGCTTTCACCGCTGTATGCGCATTTCGGTCTGACGCCGCCCTTGCTCGTGCCGCGCGCGCGCTTCCGCTGCGTGGATGCGCGCACGCGCAGGCGGCTCGGCCAGCTTGGACTCAAGGCAGCGGATCTTTCGACGCCAACCGATCAGCTGCGCGCCCGCTTGGTGGTGCAGCCCCCCCCGGGCCTGGCCAGTCCCGCGGACCTGCGCGCGTTGCTTGCAAGCCAGATCGCACCCGCGGTGGAAACCATCTCGGCCGCGGTCGAGGCGGCTGATACGCATCTGCAACGACCGGCTCGGCGCGTGCGTGCCAGCGTGCCTCGCGGGCTGCAGCGCTTGATCGATCGCTACGCGCGGACCCTGGTCGAGCGCGATGAGACGACCTTGCGCCGTATCCGGCGCCTGGAACTGGCACTCAATCCCGAGGGCGTGCCGCAGGAGAGGTACTACAGTTGGCCCTCCCTGGCTGGCCGCCTGGGTGTGGAGGGGCTCAAGCGCTTGGTGCTGGAGAACCTGCAAACCATCAGCCCCTTTGTCACCGATGTTCGGGATCTGGAACCCTAATGGCATCGGCGAGCACTTTGCGTATTGGAGTCGTCTGCTTTTCTACCTTTGGTGGAAGCGGCGTGGTGGCCACCGAGGTCGGCATGGCGTTTGGCCGTCTCGGACATCGGGTGTGCTTTGTCAGCGACAAGATGCCGGTTCGGCTGCCGCGTACTTGCCCCGACGTCACGTTCTACGCGGTCGATGCCATCGAACACCCCTTGCTGGCCGATCGCTCCTACGCCCTGGCCCTCGCTTCGAAAATGATCGAGGTCGCGCGCGCGGAAGACCTCGACCTGTTCCACCTCCATTACGCGATTCCGCATGCGGCCAGCGCGTATCTTGCGCGCCAGGTGCTGGGCGCCTCTTCGCCCAAGATCGTGACCACCTTGCACGGTACGGACGTTTCGCTGGTCGGCTCGGATCCAAGATTCCAGCCCCTGACCCAGCTGGTGGTTCGCCACAGCGACGCCATCACCGCGCCCTCGCGCTGGCTGGCCGAGGCCGCCCGCCGAGAGCTCGGTCTTCCCAGCGACGTAACCATCGACGTGATCCCAAACTTCGTGGACGCCGAACAGTTTCGCCCGCTAGACGTCGAAGGGGGATGCGCGGCCCCGTCTGGCAACCCGTCCCATCCGCGCGTGCTAACCCACGTTTCCAACTTCCGTCCCGTCAAGCGCGTCGAGGATGTGGTGCACATCTTCGCGGCCGTGCGCGCCGAGCTTTCGTCGCGGCTGGATCTGGTGGGCGATGGCCCCGAGCGCGAGCGCATCGAGGCCTTGGTGGCCTCGCTGGGTCTAAGGGACCACGTGCGCTTCCTGGGCGAGCGCGGCGATCTGATCGCGACCTTGCAACAGAGCGACGTGTTCCTGTTGCCCAGCCAGACCGAGAGCTTCGGTCTGGCCGCGCTGGAAGCCATGGCCTGCGGGGTTCCCGTGGTGGCTTCGGACGTGGGCGGCGTGTCCGAGGTCGTTGTCGACGGCGAGACTGGCTTCCTGGCCGCGGCGGGCGACGTGGCCGGTATGGCAAGACACGCGCTCCGCCTGCTCACCGACGAAGACTTGCGCCTGCGCATGGCACGCGCCGCCCGTCACCTGGCCGCGACGCGCTTTCGTCTCGCGCCGGCAGTAGAACGCTACATGGCCGTTTACCGGCGCGTGCTCAGCCCTTCTTCCTCCACTCGGCCAGGGTCTTCTTGATCTCCGGCTCCAGGAAGAAAAAGTCGGCCTTCTTGCCGAGGTCGTAGGCCTTCTCGCCGATGGCGATGGCGTCCTTGGTCTTGCCCTTGCCAGCCAAGAGCGTGGCCTTGATCCACAGATTGAACCAGTCCTCTTTCAGTCCGAGCGATTGGTCGATGTACTTCAGCCCGGTGTCGTAGTCCTTCTTCTCGGCCAGGTAGCGGGCGGCATTGGCGTAGGTTCGCCAGGCGCCATCGATGCCCTTGCTGATGTTGGCCAGGGCCTGTTCTTCTGTGGCGACCTTGATGGGGATGGAAACGCGCAGCTTCTCCCATTCGAGATCCAGCGAGCCCTTGTCGTCGGTGAAATCGGAAAACAGGAAGGTCATGCGCTCGCGATGGGGCGCTGGCTTGGCGTGAACCTGGAAACGGACGAGGTCGAGATCCGCCTTGTAGTCGCGACCCGTGCCTGATTGTTCCACCTTCTTGTTCAGGATCACGGTCCACGCTCCCTTGGCGGGGATAGTGAAGAGCGCGTACGACCCGGCGGGCACCGGCTTGTCACCGAAGGTGACGTCCCGGCTGAAGGTGATCTTGGTGGCCTGGTTGGCGCCGGTTCGCCACATTTCTCCGTGGGGCACGAGGGCGCCCCAGATCGGGCGGCCTTTCACCGCGGGACTGCTGTAGTCGACGGTGATCTCGGTGAGCCCAATGACTTGCGAGACCTTGGCGAAGGGACTGGGGCGGGGGAGCTCGGGCTGCGCCGAGGCACGGGTCGAGACGAGAAGCACCGCCGCAGCGACGATGGAAAACATGAATGGCTGGACCTTGGACATGAAAGCAGTCTCCTTAAATAGGGGTTGGGTCTTCAAAGAAGCACAGCCGGATTCTACCTAGCACGGCGTTGGATGCTTGCACGCGCGCCAAGGTGCACCTTGAATTGGACGGTTCGACCGGACAGGCTGACCCTGGATGCGTTCATCGAGGTCGTGGTTCGTCTTCGTGCTGGCCGCATCCCTTGTGCTTGGCCCTGCCGCCGGACATGCCGGACCACCCTACCTGACGGATGATCCCGAGCCCGTCGAGTTCGGCCATTGGGAGGTCTATCTTGCGATCCAGCATTTCGTCACACGCGGTTTCGCCACAGGGGCTGCGCCGCTGACCGATATCAACTACGGGGCTTGGCCTGGCCTTCAGCTTCACTTCATGGGCCAGCTGGTCTACGCGCGGCCCAGCGGCGGTCCCACGTCCTACGGCGTGGGCGACACCGAGGTTGGCGCCAAGATCCGCTTCATCCCCGAAGGTGATCGGATGCCGATGATGAGCATCTACCCGATGCTCGATTTCCCCACCGGCGATGCTGCCCACCAGCTTGGCAGCGGACGCGTCCACGGGTTCATTCCCCTGTGGATGCAGAAGTCCTTCGATCCATGGATCACGTTTGGCGGCGGCGGCTTGTGGCTTAACCCGGGCACTGGCAACCGCAACTACTTGTATGCCGGCTGGGAGGTCCAACGCCGCGTCTCGGGCTTGGCAACCGTCGGCGCTGAACTCTTCTATTTGAGCCCAAGCCAGACCGGCGCCAACTCGAATCTTGGATTCAACGTCGGTCTGGTCCTTGACCTCAGCCAGTATCACCACCTGCTGTTCTCCGCAGGCCGAAGCATCGTGGGCGACAATCTCTTTCAGGGATACGCGGCCTACCAGTTGACGCTGTGACGGTTTCGCCGCGCCCAGCGCCTGGGTGTGGACTTTTCACCGGATCTCTAACACCTCCGAAACCCTCTCCCCACCGGGGAGAGGGCTGGGTGAGGGGAGCAATGCGCTCGTGGTTGCAATGTCAAAGGCTGGCATCTGGTTTGCTCTGGAAGGGGCAAATGACACCTTCACTCAAGCGCGCATGGTTGGTTCTCTCGGTCGCCACGCTGGTCGGTGTGGGGGCGTCGGTCGTGGCCTCCCGCCTCGAACTGCGCACCTCGTTCGCCGAGCTCTTGCCCAGCAGCGACCCGGCTGTGGTGGTTTTGAAAGCCAACGCAAAGCGCATGCACGAGCTTGGTCCGCTGATGGTGGCCATCAAGTCCCCCGATCGGTCGGCCAACCTGCGCTACGCCGCCGCGCTCACGCGGTATCTGCGTAGTCTGCCACCCCAGGTATGCGCCCTGGCCGCGCACGAGATGGGCGAGGTTCGCGCGTTCATTGAGCGCAATGCCTGGCTCTACGCCTCCCTTGACGATCTGACAGAAGGTCGCGACCGGCTGCGCTCCAAGATCCTTGCGCGCAAGAATCCGCTGGCCCTCGACCTGGACGACGACGCCGAGCCTGCTTCCTTGACCGACGCGCTCAAGCAACGTCGTCACCCAAGCGCGCTGGAAGAACGATTCCCCGACGGCACCTTCACCCGGGACGACTTCGCCTGGGTCGTCGCCCTGCCGTCGGATTCGGGGGGCGTCTTCCAAGAGCGCGCGGGCGAGCAGCTTGTCCAGGCCGTGCAGGCATTTGTCAGCAGCCATCCACCCAAGGGTTTTCACCCCGACATGAGCGTGACGCCCACGGGGCCGGTGATGATCGGTTTGGAAAACCGTCGCGCGGTGGAGCAAGACGTGGTCGTTGTCACGGCGATTTGTGTCCTTGTCATCGGCTTGTCCATTGTCTTGTTCTTCCGCTCCATCTCGGCCATTCCGCTGGTGGTGCTGCCAGCGGCCCTGGGCACGGTCCTGGCGTTTGCCGCCGAAAAGCTCGTGGCTGGCTACTTGAATTCATCGACCGCCTTTCTTGGCTCGATCATCCTGGGCAATGGCATCAACCACGGCATCGTCTTTCTGGCGCGCTTCCAGGAACTGTCTCGCGCGTCCGCCGAGCCCATCGAGGCTCGTCTGCAACAGACCGTGCGTGGCATCTGGAAGAGCACCCTGGTGGCCGCCCTGGCTGCCGCCGTCGCCTATGGCTCGCTGGCGCTCACCAGCTTCCGCGGGTTTTCGCACTTCGGAATGATGGGCGCGGTGGGAAGTCTGTGCTGCTGGCTGGCGGCCTTCACGGTTCTGCCCGCGCTGCTGCGCCTGATGGATGCAAAGTTACGGCGTCGCATGGCCTCCCCCTTCAATCTGGGCTTGCTTGGCAACTTCATCAATCGCAGGTTTGGGCTTGTGGCGGGCGCAACCGTGCTGGCGACGCTCGTGGCAGCGGTTGGCTTTGGCCACTTCCTTCACGACCCCTTTGAATACGATTTTCGCCGACTGCGCGCCGACACCGGTGCCACCTCCGAACGTCAGGCAGCCGACGGCAGCCTGCTCGGCACGTTCGGACACTGGTACGGCCCGGTGCCATTGTTGGCCGATAGCATCGAGCAGGTTCCGCTCATCCCGCCTGCTATCCGCCTGCAAGACCGCAAAGACAATCCACGCATCGGTCACGTGGTCACGATCTACGACGTCTTGCCAGGGACCCAGGCGGTTCAACAGGCGAAGCTGAAGGTCTTGGGCGAAATCCGCGGCCTGCTGCGCGATCCCGCGCTTGCCCTGCTTCCCGAGGCGCAACGGCGCGAACTCGCGACGCTGTACCCGCCCGAAAGCCTGCGCGAGCTGCGCGCCGAGGATCTGCCTGCCCTGGTTCGCTACCCGTTTACCGAGACCGACGGCACCATCGGCCGGGTCGTGCTCGCCTACCACGACGAGCGCATCAGCATGTGGGACGGCAAAGAGCTGCTGCGCATCGCCGGCGTGCTGCAGAGCCTTCATTTGGCCGACGGATCGAATCTGAACAGCTCGGGCCAGCCCATGGTCCTGGGCGCCATGCTCCGGTCCATCCTGCGAGACGGTCCCCTGGCCACGGGGCTGTCTTTTGCCGGGCTGCTGGCTCTGGTGCTGCTGGTTGTGCGTCCGATCAAATCCGCCCTCCTGGTGGTCGCGTCCGTGCTGTTGGGTGTGGTGTGGATGATCGGCACGGCCGGCCTGCTCGGTGTGCGTGTCACGTTCCTGAATTTCATCGCCATTCCCATCAGCCTAGGAATTGGCGCCGAATACGCGCTCAACATGGTGGCCCGGCTGGACAGGGAGAAGCATGTCTCCACCGCAGTGGCCACGACCGGCGCGGCGGTTGTCCTGTGTTCATGGACCACCATCGTGGGCTATGGCTCCTTGCTGGCGGCGCACAGCCAGGCCTTGCGCGGCTTTGGCTCCATGGCGATTCTGGGCGAGATCTTCTGTCTCAGCACCGCCGTTGTCGTTCTCCCGGTCTCGCTCTTGGCATGGCGCCGCCTGACGGCCCTCCGATCAACTCGGCTTGTGAGATCCGCTTCTGGCCACGCCCGCGCTCAGGCCGGCATGCGCATTTCGAGCGTGGATGTGACGATGTAGCTTGCCGAAATCCTAGTTGATGCGATGCCAGGCTGGCTTGAAGCCGCCCGAGCTCTTGAAGGGCGGCGCATCGTCGGCGATGATGTAGTCCGCGCGGCGGTTGCGTGGCTCGTCGGTCTGATCGGGGGTCTGCACCTTCAAGGCATTCTCGCCGAAGCCTTCGAAGGCGAGGGGAATGCGCACGCCGCGCTGACGGAACCAGCGCGCCAGCGATTGCGCGCGCGCCTGCGACAACTTTAGGTTGTAGCCGGCGTTTCCCACGGTGTCGGTGTGGCCGGCCACATACAGGGTCAGGTTCTTGTGCTCGCGCGCCTTGTCCTTGGACAGAACCTCTTGCACCTTGCCGAAGGCTGCATCCAGCTTGGGAACCTCCGAGGCGTCGATGTCCGACGAGTCGGTGCGGAAGTTGACCTCCTCGTGCGGAATCGGAACGTACCAGGCCGAGTATTCCTGGTCGATGAAGTGCTCGTCGCGGTCGTACATGCGCAGCTGGATGGAGCCGACCGGCTGATCCTTCTCTTGATCCCATTTCACGGTCAGTGGCATGCCCGCCGACCTGCCCGTGAAGTCTTCCTGGATGTCGGCGATAGTGGCGCCTTCCTCGGTCTTGACGGTGAGCATGACCTTGCCAGGCGGCCGCGACATGCGGATCACCATCTGGTGTTCGTCGAGGGCATGGGATTTGTCCACCTCCACCTTGAACACAGCGCCCCGGGCGTTGCCCTGGACGCCGCCCGAAGCAGCTTTCTTGGCCTCGGCGGGCGACGTGACAAGGGCGGCGTACAAGGCAGCAATGAAGACAAGGATCGATCGCGTTCGCATGATGATCACCGATGGTTAGAGCGCAGCTCCGATGCGACGCATTCTGGAGTTTCGTGTCTGCGAATGCAAGCCGTCGACGCGGAAGCTCCGCTTGGCTACGCGCGACGCCCGATGTTGGTGGACGATCGCGTGCGCAGGGGCGGGCCGCTCTCCGGCCGCATCCGCTCCTTGGGCAGTTCGCAGGACTGGGCCAGGTAGACGACGTGAAGGCGGCCGCCGGCCCCGCCCTTGTGGCGCGTGACGGTGAACCCGTTGGTCTTCAGCCGCTCTTCGAAGGGCGGGTCGGATTCCTCGGACCAGACGGCAAAAATACCGTCCGGGCCGAGCGCGGCTCTCGTTCGCTGGATGGCCTCGCTGCCGTACAGGGGATGCCGGTCGCGATTGATGGCGTTGTGTGGGCCTTCGTAGAGATCATAGAGGATGGCATCGTAGCTGCCCGGACGGGAGTTCGCGACGACGCGTGCCACGTCGGCCACGACCACCTTCACCCGCTCGTCGGCCAACGGAAATTTGGCAAGTGGACCCAGGGGGCCGCGGTTCCAATCCACCACCTTCTGATTGAGATCAACCACGGTGACCGCCGCCCTTGGCGGAAGCAGGTCAAGGGCCGCACGCAAGCTGTAGCCCATGCCAAGTCCACCCAGCAAGACGCATGGTCGGCTCTTCTTGCCCAGCGCTGCGCAGGCAACGTCGGACAGAACATCCTCGGAGCGATGATGCTGGCTGTTCATCAGGACGCGGCCAGCGATGGTCATCAGAAAATCGCGCTCGCCGCGGCGTCGCAGTTCGAGGACGCCTTCCCGCGTGTTGACGCTTTCTAGGATTTGCCAGGGTCGCATGGGGGCGCCTTCATACCACCGGCCACGCCACGATGCACGCCTCGGGCGTTCGGTGTCGATGGTTGCGCAGGGCGGATGCGACGGCGTATGTAGTGTTCCGGAGCTCACAGTCGCGACATGCCCAAGATCGGTATCGGAGACGCGCAGATTCACTACCACGTCCACGGGGAAGGCGAGCCTGTCTTGCTCATCGCGGGCCTGGCTAGCGACCTTTACACCTGGAAAAAGGCCCTGCCCGAGCTGGCCAAGCATCACAAGGTCGTGGTTTTCGACAACCGCGGCTCGGGCCTGACCGAGACGTCCTCGGCGGCTTTCACCATCGCGACGCTTGCTGATGACGCCGCCGGGCTGCTCGAAGCCCTCGCCATCCCCAAAGCCCACGTGGTGGGATGGTCGATGGGGGGAAACGTGGCCCAGGAGCTCGCGCTCCATCACCCCGACAAGCTGGGCGCGCTGGTGCTCATGTCCACGTACATGAAATCGCCAGACCGCTCCCGCTTTGCCCTCGATGTTCTGATCCACGCCGTACGGGAAGGGGCGAGCATGGAAACCTTCATGATGATGATGCAGGCGTGGGGGTCGACCAATCCTGCGTTCGAAGGCAAGCATCCAGCTTGGAAGAACGAAGCCACAGGCAATCACCTCTTGTCGGTCGAGGGATTCGCCCGGCAGAAGCGCGCCCTCGACGGCTTCGACACCAGAACCCGCGCGCGCAAGATTGCCTTCCCGACGCTCGTCGTTCACGGCACCGAAGACATCATGGTGCCGCCCCAGTTCGGCGAGGATCTCGCCGCACAAATCCCCGGGGCGGAACTGCAGCGGGTGGTGGGCGCAGGGCACTTTCTGCCGGCTGCGGGATGGGTTGGACCGGCGCTGGATTTTCTGGCCAAGCACCCGCTGGCCGGTCGAGACAGGCTATGATTGCGGCGTGGGTGCCCTCCTTGTCCTGCAACTGCTGACGGCCACGTCCTCCCCGGAGGTCCAGCACAGCGTGTGGGTCATCGAGCGGTCAGGCTGGCAACGCCAGGAATCGGCGCTGCTCGAAGCGTTGCGCATCTACACCAGCGATTTGAAGGCGGCCATCACGCTCAAGCACGACGACCCCAAGGGCAAAACGCCCGCCGCGCAACTTCGTGCTGCCCAGGATCAATGTTCGTCGAGGGTTTCCATGGTGGTCTGGTTCGCAGGCGATGCCAAGGATCCTATCCTTCAAATCCTTCAATGCGCGACCTTGTTCACCGACCAGCTTCCCTGTCCGCGGCATCTTTCCATCGAGTCGCTGGCGCAAACCCTGGCCCTCAAGATTCGCGCGTTGCTCGCCCAGGAGCCGGATCTCCGGATTGGCAACGAAACATCCGACACGGACAGGGAAGCAAAGGATGATTTGTCGACCTTGGAGGCAGCACTGGACGACAACGCGTCGACGTTTGGGAAGCCCGATGCACTGGCTGAGGCGCAGGGGAGCGAGCGCTCCGCCGCGGCCTTGCCATCGCAACCCTTGGGCGGTTCCCGAGACGCCCCGCCCGCGCGGCTTGGCATCGAAATCGGGTTGGCCTACTTGGTCGGCTCGACTGCGGACTGGGCGGGGATGCACCAAGGGGGCTCCATGCGCGTGGGACTGGTCCTGTCCCGGTACCATCTGACCATCGAGCTCGACGGGGTTTTGACGACGGCCGTCGTGAGAGAGGACACAGCCCATCGCACCAGCCTCGATGAGTTTCCCATTGGACTTGCGCTGTCGCGGCGCTGGGAGCGAGGCAAGTGGGTGTTGTCATGCGGCCCGCGTATCAGTGTGCATTTTGTTCACGCGGAGGCCAACAGTCCCGACGGTAGGCAGGGGGAAAGTTGGCGGACCTCCGTCGGTCTTGGGGCGAGCGAGCTTGTTCGCTACGATGGCTGGGGACCTATCGGTCTGTTCGCGTCACTGACCAACGAGATCCTGCTGCCGCGCAGAAAATTCACGGTCGCTGGCCAGGAAGTCGCGGGGTCTGGCTTTTTTCAGGGCGCCTTCCTGGCAGGGGTCGTCTATCGATTTTTCTAGTTCTCTTCTAGTTCCTTTTCAACAGATTGAGGGGTAAACGGCACTAACCCATGGTGCTGCACATCGATCCACGAGCGAAATCCACCGCGCGGGCGGAACGCCCGTCGTGGATCGCGGGGTGCTGCGCGGGTGAGCCCACGGCCGTGGCGGCCATGTTTTCGGAGTACTGCGAGACGGTCGAACGGGTGATTTACCGGCTGGTTGGCGCGACCCCCGATCTGGAAGACCTGGTCCAAAACACCTTCATCGAGGCCATGCGCAGCATCCAGCGCTATCGGGGCGAGGCCAGTTTCAAGACTTGGATCACCAGCATCGCTATTCATGTGGCGCAACACCACTTGCGCGCGGGCCTATTGCGCCGGCACGCCCCGCTGGATTTGATACCCGAAGCGCGCGTTGCCTCGCCCTCGCCCAATCTGGAGGTGCAGCTTGACGAGCGTCGGCTATCCAGCCGCTTGCACGCGCTGCTCGACAAGATCCCCGCCCGGCAGCGCATCGCCCTGCTGCTTTTCACCGTCGATGGGCGTTCGGTGGAAGAGGTCGCGGCGCTCATGGGCGCAAGCCAAACCACCACGCGCTCGCGCGTCTTCTTTGCACGGCGGGCCTTGCGGGCCAAGATCGCCGCGGATCGCGATTTGGCCGAGCTGGCCGAATCCATCATGGGTTGTCGCAAGGAGGGCTCGGCGTGACCTCTTGCCGCCAGGCGCGCGACGCCATCATCGCCGTGGTCCGGCAGCAGGCGACCGAGGCCGAGAGTCTTCGTCTCGAGGTGCACCTGGGGCTGTGCGCGAGTTGCCGTTCCGAAAAGGCACGTTGGCATTTGATCGAACAGCTGCGCGATCAGCCGCCGCAGCGTCTGGGCGAGGCTGCGCGCGGCCGCGTGCTCGGAAACATCCTGAGGTGTTCTCCGGCTGGCGTCGAAACCCGCGAACGGAACCGGCGTCGATTCGCGAATCCGTTCTTGCTCACCACCACGGCCGTGGCGGCGGTCGCGCTGGTGCTGGCGGTGCGCGGCTTCAAGCATTCCACGACCCAGGCGTCGCAGGCCGGGGATGGCAATGGCGCGGTGGTGCCCGCGGCCATCCAACCAGCGCTCGCCCAGGACCAGACCGACCAGACCATTCAGGCGCAAGCCGCGGGGACGCTGGAAACGCCGGGCGCGCGCATCGCCTACCGCGCAGGCTCATCGTTCCGGATGCTAGAGCACGGGCGGCGGGTCGAGCTGTACGCGGGCGAAGTCGACGTCGAGGTCGCGCCAGGCGGGCCGGGGCGATTCCGCGTGGTCGCGCCGCGCTTCATCGTCGAGGTGATTGGCACGCGTTTCATCGTTCGTCCCACCGGGGTCGAGACCATGCACGGAACGGTTCGTATCGTGGATGCGGCCGGCCGCGAGCTCGCCATGCTCCATGCGGGGGAATCATGGAGCGTGGAGCAGGCCGGCCAGTTGCCACTGGCGCTTGCCGAAGATGGGTTCTTGCCCACGGCTGCGCCGGAAGTTTCCGCGCGGACCACGTCGCCCACATTGGCCATGGAAGACAGTGCGTCCGGTGGCGACCGTCGCCAGGCAGAGGGCGCGACGAAGCAGCCAGGCAAGAACCGTGTCGACCAGCTCATCGCCGAGGCACGCAGCGCCCTCGCCGCCGGTGACCCCGAGCTGGCGCGGGCACGGATCGCGTCGGCGCTGGGTGCCCGCCCCACGGGCCGCCAGCGTGCGGTCGCGGACTTGCTGGCGGCGGCCAGCTTCTTGGTAGAAGGCCGCTACGAGGATGCCCTGGCGGCCTATCGCCGGACGGCCGAATCTTTCGGCAGATACCCGGAGAGCGAGACGGCGGCCTTTGCCCTCGCCCAACTTCTGTGCGAGCGCGACAGCACCGACGAGGCCCGCGCTGCGCTCGAAGCCTATATCGTGCGCTATCCCGAGGGTCGGTTCGTGCAGGATGCGCGCCGCAAGCTCGCGTCGCTGCCATGAAGCGTGCGCTGTGTTTGGTTTGCCTGCTGGCTGCGTGCACACGCACGACGGAGTTGCTGGGCCCCGGGACGACAACCCTTCCGTTCTGTCCGACAACGATGGATGTGTACGGGGGAACCAACGTGGCGCTGCGTGGTTGTGGTGGACCGAGTCTCGCCCCCGCATCCTTGGAAGACGGCACCTTTGCCCCTGACACTCCTGCGTACGGTTCAAGCTTGGCAGGTCGGCTTTACGCCCGGCTGGTAGGTGATCCGGACCTGGTTCCACGCTTCGGATCGTCATGGAAAGTACGCTCGTGCTCGGCGTCTGGCGCGTCGCTGGTGCAATTTGCACCGGCCTTGACCGAGGACGATTGCGGCCAGAACGCCCCAAGCGGGGCTGGTTCGATGGCCGGCATGTGCGCCAACCATCCCGCGCCACTTCTGCTCTTGTCCGCGGGCATGCTGGACGATGGCTGCCATGGCGGCGGGCCGGATTCGAGCGCGGACAACGATCCGACGACCTACAGCAGGCATTTTGCTTCTCGCCTGGATGCCTTCCTGACCGCGCGCCACCCACAGGCCGCGCTTGTGGGGCCGACAACGGAGTGGACGTCCAAGTCAACCCACGGCAGTTCGTTTGCCGCCGAATGTGCCTGGTCGCGCCCGGACTGGGACATTTCCGGGCTTGATCTGTGGAGTCAGAAACGCTCGAACAACTTCAGTGTAGGCCGGGTGGGGGATCTGCACGGCGAATTCCGGCGCCACAACCACTGCTGCAAGGTTTTCGACGTTGGCTGCGAAACGGATTTTCTGGCCGAACCTGGCGTTGTCAATTGCGATGGCGCCCAGACCATCGTGGATCTCTGGTACCAAAGCCTGAAGGCTCTCTTGCTGGCCCACGACTACGTCTGTCCGGCAGCGTCGGGCGGCTAGAGAATTCCTTCGCGACGCCGCTGTGTCGAAACCGCTCTTGGCCTGGGCCTTATCTTCGAGGAGACGGCAAGCGCCGGAGCGCTAAGGACCATCGACGAACTTGAGCGTGCACTGCTCGCCCGGACACCTTTCCAAATGGATCTGGCCACCCTCGCTGGTTTGGCCCTTCTTGACGGTACCATCGGAGAAGTGGGCTTCGAACGGGTGGTTGGCAATGGGCTGACCGTCGTCGTCCTGGACAACAGCATCGATCGTGCCGGCAGTCGGCGAAGGATCCACGACCGCAACTGCGCTGTCGGCTGCATTCTCGAAAGTGGATGCGTCGGGAACGGTTGGTGATACGCCTGCGCCTGCGACCCCCTCGACCGGCAGCGAGAAGGTGCACGTGCCAGGGGCTAGATCGTCGACGCGAATCTCGCCGGTTTCCGTTTGTCCCCCGCGCTCGGATCCGTCGGTCAGTTTCAGCTGGTACGGCCTGCCCTCGATGGCTTTGCCATCGTCGTCGACGACCTTCACCGCAATCCAGGTGCGCTGGCCGAGCGGTGGCGGTGGCATGGTGCCTGGCTTCACTGCTTCGGGGATGTCCGGCAGGACAATCTTGCACGCGCCCGGGTCGATAGCGTAGTCGCCCCACAGTCCTTGCTCGTCGAAGTTGCCCTCGCGAATACTGCCGTCCGGTAGCTGAACACTGTACGGACCCGTGTAGGGCTTGCCAAGATCATCGACGACCACCACCTCAATCCACTCGGTCTTGGTCAGCAGTTTCTTCATCTGCGACGGCGTGATGCTCTCGGCCGCGTCAGCGCCCACAATCTGCTGCGCGGCGATCTTGCGCAACAGGATCAATCCCTCCGGGGCGAGCGGCGGCCGCCAATCGGGCGTCAGCTTCTGTGTGGCCTTGCCGAGCAGGGCGGCCAATTCGGAAGCGGCGCCGGCTTCCTTGGCAAGGGCCATCAGGATCTTGACGGCATCGTCGTGTCGCACCACTTCGTAGCTATCCCGATTTGGCAGCTTGGCGAGATCCACATCGGCAACCAGCTTGTGCCGACGGCCTTGATTGTTGAGCTGACCGCGTGTCATGCGCTCGATTTCCCGCACCAACCGGCGCTGTTCGTTCGAATCTCGCCCGCCGCTCTCGCCAGCGCCATCAGACGCTCGCAGCGCGACCACCTCGTGGGTCTTGAGCACGCGCCCAAGCAGCGCCAATAGCTGCTGATCGTCGAGGCATGACAGTGGAAAGCGAGACAGGCGGGCCCGCGTCGCAAATTCGCGAAGACCGCTCAAGTTACGCCGAGCAAGGCTATTGATTGGCAAGACGGACTGCCACTGGGCCAGGGCTTCGTAGTCACCTCCGCGACACAACCGAACGGCGTCTGTCGCGCGAACCAGGACCAGTCGCTTGTCGCGCCAGGGTGGCGTGAGCACGAATGCGACGCAATCCAGATCCATTGTGCCATCTTACGCAATGTTCGAAAGCAGGGGTAGGACATGTCCTCTCAATTCCGACAGCTCGTTGCTGCGGCGTTTCAGTTGGCGCTCTTTGACATGTCTGGTTGCCGATCTTGCACTTGCCACGTACGATGTGCGGCTAAGACGGCCCAAGGAGAACAAATGTCCGAGTTGAACATCACCGCCATTGTCGAGACCTTTGCCAATCAGATCACCGCCGCCGTGGAAGCATCCGTTGCCGGGCGACTGCAAGCTGCCATTGCGGGTGCCTTTGGGGCTCCGGCAAAGCGCGGTCCAGGCCGGCCACCCAAGCAGGTCACGACTGTGGCATCTGCGCCGGAAAAGAAGAGGCCAAAGCAGCTGTGCCCAGTACCCGGCTGCAAGAATCTGGCGGCACCGGTCTTTGGCATGGTCTGCAAAGACCACAAGAACGTGGCCAAATCCAAGATCAAGAAGTACCGGCAAGAGCGGAAGGCTGCCCCTTCGAGCGCCGCAAAAGCATCGCCGGCCAAGAAGGCCAAAAAGGCAACACCCAAGGCCGCGCGGGCGCGGAAGCTTCAAGGCCAGTACATGGGAGCCTTGAAATCGCTTACGGGCGCGGACCGAGAGAAGGTTAAGCAGACCGCCAAAGACAAGGGCGTCGCCGAAGCGGTGAAGCTCGCGCTGTCGCTCAAGAAGTCCAAGGCGTAGCTAGCGCCGCCAATCTCCAGTGATGCGTCTCAGGACGCCACTGGAGATTGCTGCGACTGCTGTTGGACCCAGCGTGTCATAGGCGGTCCCGCAAACCCAGGTCGAGCGGGAACTGCGAAGGGTGTGTGTGGCCCCACTTGGGGCGCACTGGCAAGGCCGTTCGGGGCAACGGATCTGCACGAAACCTGCCATACTCGTGCCCATACGAC
>Ga0302322_100000252_pt1 | contig 39189 bp, 35 predicted proteins | sample Fen_T0_2_FD_203757 | JGI IMG/M metagenome (GOLD analysis project Ga0302322, IMG submission 203757) | Peat permafrost microbial communities from Stordalen Mire near Abisko, Sweden - Fen_T0_2 | ecosystem: Environmental > Terrestrial > Soil > Wetlands > Permafrost | place: Sweden: Abisko...
CGAGTTCCGCGGAAAACGTGCCGCCAGATCGAGGAACGGCTTCAACTACTCTCGGGTTCTCGCCCGGCAGCACTTCCGCCAGGGCCAGAAAGCCGTTCTTGCCGGACGTGTCGAGGGTCAAGAGGATCTGGGGCATTTTGTAATTTTGTAATCGGGTAATTTTGTAACTTGAGGATCCGGGCTGGTTTCAAATTACCAAATTACGAAATTACCCGATTGCCAAATCACCAAATCCCACTCTAGTGCGCGCTGTCCACTAGTTCGAGCAACACTCCACCCGTGCTGGCGGGGTGGACGAACACGTAGCGATGGCCTCCGGCTCCGACTTTGATTTCTTCGGAAACCAGACGGACTCCGTCCTGTTTCAGTTTCGCTACAACGGCGGGCAGGTCGGGCACCTTCATGCAGACGTGGTGCATACCTTCGCCGCGCTTGGCAATGAACTTGGCGATGGCAGAGTCGTCGGAAGTGGCTTCGAGCAGCTCAATCCGGCTCTCGCCGACCGGGACCATCACTACGCGAACTTTTTCCGCGGCAACGATTTCTTCGGGAGAGATGGTGAGGCCTAACTTTTCGTAGATGCTCTTAGCGGTAGTTAGAGATTTGACTGCGATACCGAGATGATCAATTTGAAACATTGCTTTTACTCCTCGAATTACTGCCCCTAAAAGGGCATTTATTAAGAAAGCGCATTCGGCATCGCTCAAGCGATGCCCTGATACGAATCTTAGCTGCGGACTGCTCCGCCGATAATTTCTTCCACCAGCGAATACGGATCGCGTTTGTGCTCGGCCACTTCTTCGGCATAGCGGGTCAGGGCCTCTCCGGTTATCCGCGTGCGAGCTCTTTCGAGCATCGCATCGCGCAGCATCTCGACCAGGCGCTCCTGCCAGTTCTCGACCGTTTTCTTGAAGGCCAGATTTTCCTTTTGCAGGTAGGCCTCGTAATCCGCGATTGCTTTCGCGAGATCGGCGATGCCTGTGCCCTCGCTGGCCACCGTTTTCACGATGGGAGGCACCCAATTGTCGTGACGCATGGCCAGTGATTGCATGGCGCGAACTTCGCGTTCGACGCGTTCGGCTCCGTCGCGGTCGCTTTTGTTGATGACGAAGATGTCGGCGATCTCCATGATGCCAGCCTTGATGGTTTGCACATCGTCGCCCATGCCCGGGACGAGGATCACGATGGTGACATCGGCAAGACGCACGATATCCACTTCGTCCTGTCCGACACCAACGGTTTCGATCATGACGATATCGCGGCCCGAGGCATCGAGAACGGTTGCGGCGTCGGCCGTGGCGCGAGCCAGGCCACCGAGCGAACCGCGGGTGGCCATGCTGCGAATAAAGATGCCGGGATCGGCGTAGTGGTCCTGCATGCGAATGCGGTCGCCCAGAATTGCGCCGCCGGTGTAGGGACTGGTGGGATCGACGGCGATGATGCCGACCGTGTGATTCTCCTTGCGATAGTGTTTGGCGAGTTGGTCAACCAGCGTGCTCTTCCCTGCTCCGGGAGGGCCGGTCAGGCCGAGGACACGGGCTTTGCCGGTGTGCGGAAAAAGAGACTTGAGCAGATCGGACCAACCTGGGGCGCGATTCTCGACCGTGGAGATGGCGCGAGCCAAGGCGCGCGGGTCGCCGGAGCGGAGTGAGGTAGTCAATTGTTCGACAGTGGAATTCAACTCATCAGTCTAAAGCACCGGACCAGTCTGAGCACGCAGCATTTCACTCTGCCTCACGTTTCTGAAATTGCCTTCTCTGGGAACTAGCCGATCGGATTCGGACTGGGAGAATCCGCGATGGCCTCTGTCCCATTCATCTTCAGAATGCGTCGAGCGATCCTTCCTATGAATGGATAGTTAGCCCATTCCCCGCGCCCGGCTTTGATGGCGTAAAAAATTGCGACGACTAGGACGGTGATCCACATACCCATGAAGCCAAGCCAAATGAGAGGCATCAGGATGAAGATTGCCGTTGGAGGAGCATTGTCGTTCCCGTGATGAATCATGATCCCGAAAAATGCGGCGAACCAAACGAGCATAAAGCCCATCATCAGGACCAGATACGCAATTTGAAGAAGCAAGGCTTGAAGAGCATGAAAGGACACAAAAGGGGACTTCCGCTGGACCAGGAAAATAATAAGGGGAGCAATCCACCATCCAACTACCTGTAAGGCATGCGCCAGGGTAGCCATGGTGCGCTCGTCCTGAGTAATAGGGGCCGCCGATTCTTCTGCCATCGCTCCTCCTGAAGAACGTGCGAGTGCAACACAAGAGTGTACTCTTCGGTGCTATTGGCGCCCGATCGCAGTTGGATGCTTGGGCTGGTACAAGCCGATCTTTCCGCCTCCGGGGAGAGAGATTGTTGTCAGAGTGCCCCACCGTTCTTCTTTCACAGGGTCGTACTCCACGTTCTTCTCTTGCAACGAAGTCATTGTGGCATTCAAGTCGTCGCACATGAAATACAGTTCGTGCAGGTCGTTCTTTTCGGAGGGATGAAACGCGGCTTCGGCTGGCGGTAGCGCAAAAATCAGCCAGCCGTGTCCGGCGTCCACCGCAGAAAACCCCAGAACATCGCGAAAGAATGCGCGATCCCTTTCCGGGTCTTTACTGTAAATGATGACGTGAGCGCCGGTGATCATCTCTTCTCCCCTCCCGATTTCGGAGATTTGTAGGCAGTCAGTGGCTGCCAGATACCGCAGTATATCGGTCGTCAGGCTCCAACTTGCACTCCGAGAACCGGGCTCATGGGATATTTTCCCAGTCTCATGATTCGATAGCCGTCCACAGCCACGATGATAAGTACCACCACGATGCACCACGGGAAGAGGCTAGGCATCCAGGTGTTGAGCCAAGTGGTCAGTGCGGCACTCTTCTCGGGCGTCAGGCTGGCAGCGTTGACACTTACGAGTACGTGCGAGCGAAACACAAAACTGAACAGCACTCCACCTGCGGCATCGAGCAGCAATCGGATCGTCGCTCTCTGGCGCGTCCAGTAGGCTTTCGCAAGGTTCACGCACGCAAGCAGGAAATTGGCGCTTGCCTGAAGTAGAAAGCCATAGAAAAAGTAGCTCCAGACCGGCGCCAAAGTAATCTTTACGCCGTAAAGATCAATCACGGGTTGCGGATAGAACAGGCCGGCAAACCACGCGATGAAGATCAGTCCGAACGCAATTTCCCCGAGAGAGTTCGCGCGCGGTATGCGGTTGGGGTGGCGCACCGGAGGGAGGCTCCGCGGATTCCAGTCCACAAGATTCACAAACTGCACCCCTGATCGTTCGAAGATTGCGAACGCCAGCGTCGTATAGAACCCGAAGAAAACGACCGTGCTCCACAGGTTCTCCATGTGCAGATAGCTAGCGTGCGACGGATTGGCGATCAAGAATCCGAGCCAGATCAGACAGCGCGGTATAACGCACCCTGCGAGAACCACTCCGAGAACGAATCGGTACAACGGAAACAGAGTGGGGCCGATCAGCGACTGCTGCGGCAGGTACCGTGCCGCAACTGCCAAAGGTGAACCGCAGCCTTTGAGGATGCCCTCCACTTCGGAGTCGGTTAACTTGCGGCCGAGAGAGGTTTCCTTCTCCTCCATCTGCGAGCGGAGGTCTTCCGAGAGTTCCGCAACGATATCGTCCTTCTGTCGTTTGGGAAGCCAGAAAGAAACTGCCTGTAAATAACGGTCCAGTAGGTCCATAAAAATCTCCTTAAAGAATTCCCTCGAGCGAAGCATGGATGCCCTTCCACTCAGCCACTAGCTGTTGGAGAGTCTGCGTTCCCTCGGGCGAGAGCCGGTAAAACCGTTTGTTCCGCTTGTCTTCTTCACGCCATTCACTGGACAGCAACCCCTGAGTTTCCAGACGCCGCAGAAGTGGATAGAGCGTGCCTTCGTCAATGTCCATCCCCTGCGCCGCAAGAGCTTTGCGCAGGGTGTAGCCGTAACGTTCGGTGCGGAGTTGAGAAAGCACCGCCAGACTCAGGCAACCGCGCCGGAGCTCCTGGCGAAGGTTTTCGAACACATCGTTGTTTGTAGTACTTAGCGACATATAGTGTATGACACATACTGTATGTCACACTGTATAAGATGTCAAGAAGAATCTTGCGTCTGCAGGTAGTAGAGAGTGATAACAGGGCTCGGAATCACGCTAAGTTATTGACGGGGAAATACTTTACGAATAAGTCCTTATTCCTCAAAGACCTGGCGGGAGGAATTTCGCTAAGTCTCTGATTCTAAGAGACTGGATTCAGGAGGGGGTCAAAACGGCCAAACGAGCAGCACTGAAAATTCAATACCCGACAAAACCATTTTTGAGATCCGGTTCAATCCTTCAGCAGCTGTCGGGCAATCACGAGGCGCTGGATTTCGCTGGTGCCTTCGCCAATCGTGCAGAGCTTCACGTCGCGGTAGAACTTTTCTGCTGGGTAATCTTTGATGAAGCCATAACCACCGTGGATTTGCACGCCTTCGTTCGCACATCTCACTGCGACTTCGCTGGCGTAGAGCTTGGCCATGGAGGATTCCAACGTCGTCTTCATGCCCGCATCTTTCATCGCAGCGGCGCGGAGAGTCAGGAGCTTTGCCGCCTCAATTTCAGTGGCCATGTCTGCGAGCTTCCACTGGATCGCCTGGAAATCGCTGATGGCTTTGCCGAACTGGTAGCGTTCCTTCGAGTACTTCAGCGCAGCTTCATAAGCGCCTTCGGCGATGCCAAGAGAGAGCGCGGCGATCGAGATTCGTCCGCCATCGAGAATGCGCATGGCGTCGATGAAGCCATCGCCTTCTTTGCCTAACAAATTCTCTTCTGGGATCAGACAGTCTTCAAAGATGAGTTCCGCAGTGTCGCTGGCGCGCAGGCCCAGCTTGTTCTCTTTCTTGCCCGGGCGGAAACCCTTTGTATCTTTCTCGACGATGAATGCGGACAAGCCGTGCGTGTGGGCAGCGCGATCCGTGACCGCCAGAACGACGATGACGTCGGCATAGTGGCCATTAGTGATGAAGGTTTTGTTGCCGTTCAGGACCCATCCACCTTTGCCGCGAACAGCGGTCATGCGGGCGCTTCCCGCATCGGATCCAGAGGACGGCTCCGTCAATCCCCACGCGCCGATGAACTCGCCTGTAGCGAGTTTGGAGACGTATTTCTTCTTCTGCGCTTCGTTTCCGACGAGAAAGATGTGGTTCGAACAGAGCGAAGTGTGAGCAGCGACAATGATTCCGACGGAGCCGTCCACGCGAGAGAGTTCCTCGATCGCGGTTACGTACTCGACGTAGCCCATTCCGGCGCCGTTGTATTCAGTCGGGAAGATCGTGCCAAGCAGGCCGAGTTTGCCGAGTTCCTTGATTGTGGCGAGAGGAAACTCGGAGGCTTCGTCCCACTTCATCACGTTGGGGGCGATCTCGCGGCTGGCGAATTCGCGCACAGTCTTCTTCAGGTGCAATTGCTCGTCGTTGAGTTGAAAGTCCAAAGTGTTCACCCGCTCTTTGCGCGCTCTCGTCGTGCGATAACGATCGGGCGTTCGCGCTCGCCTCGACTTTTCATTTAAGCATGATGAATAGGGATCGGCGAAATGCGCGAACCGACCGGTTGGTGCGAGCATGCCGCTTCTCTTGCGTATCCCCGCTTATCACACACGAGCATTGGCAGAGGCGAAAGAGGACGGAAGTAACTGGCGAGAGTTCAGGCCGTCTTCTTGGGATCAGCGTGTCCGGTCCCGAGGATTCGCTTCGCCAGCCAAAGTGGGGCGACGAAGACGTGGACGGGATTGGTGAGGAACGCTGGCTTGTTGCCCTCGATCCAGTGACCGAGCCAGGCCAAGGCAAAAGCGGAGGGAATGAGCAGCAATGCGATGAGCCAATGCCACCAAACAACGATCAGAGACGAGAAGCCAACGGGAATGGCGATCATGTGCAAGGCGCGATTGACCGGATGGTTATGCGCCCCGTCGTAGTGCGAATAGAGTCCCATGATCCCTCAAGGCCACATAGGCCGACGGGTCACGAGTATATCCCTAAGTCGGGTTCAGGGAAACACTCCGGAAACCGCCGTTGTTCTGTCTGGAAGATGGGGCGAATATCGGAGGCAATTCTGGAGGGTTCGAAGGCTGGTTTTCGTTCTCTAGGTATATAGCGGGGCTCCATTTAGGCACACTGAAAGGTGTGTGATGGAAAACGGTTCCGGGTATATACTCACAGCTATATTTGGAGCTGGGTTCTCGACTCCCCTCGACGACCTGAGGCAGTAGGTTGCCTGGTTGAGGGAGCGAGGCGTGCTCCCCCCGACGGCTCCCCCAGTAGCAGGCAAATTCGGAATGGATGAGCACGATTACAGGGGCAGTGACTCGGACCGACCGACGATGCATGGCGCAAGCCTGCCCGGGGACCGCACGGGTGCTGCGGCGCAAACCCCGCCTCCACTTTCCAACGCTCCGATCTCGAATGCACCAAGCTCCGACTCTGGCATTTCTGACGCACCCACACTACCTCATGGCACTCCCATACCCGGTGCCACCCCAGCGATGCCCTATGTAAGACAGGGGCCGCCGTCGATGAGCGGCATTTCCGTCTTTCAGGCGCTGCAGCCCGGAATTCTGTTTGGAGGTCGGTACGAAATTCTGGGTGTGCTCGGGCAGGGCGGAATGGGCGCTGTCTATAAGGCGCGCGACCGCGAACTCGACCGCCTCATCGCACTGAAAGTCATCCGGCCGGAACTGGCCACGGATCCTGGCATCCTGCAACGGTTCAAGCAGGAACTGATTCTCGCTCGCAACGTTACACACAAGAACGTCATTCGCATTTTCGATCTGGGTGAGGCCGAGGGGATCCGCTTCATCAGCATGGAATATCTGGAAGGCGAGGACCTGCGCACGTTGCTGCGGCGGCAGGGCAAGCTCTCGCCCAAAGAAGCAATCCCGATCGTGGAACAAGTTTGCAGGGCGCTGGATGCGGCGCACTCTGAAGGCGTGATTCACCGCGACCTGAAGCCGCAAAACATCATGCGCGAAAAGAACGGGCGCGTGGTGGTGATGGACTTCGGGCTGGCGCGGTCGTTGGGCGAAGCAGGCATGACGCAGACCGGCGCGATTGTCGGGACGCTGGAGTACATGTCGCCGGAACAGGCGCTGGGTACGAGCCTCGATCAGCGTTCCGACATCTTCAGCGTGGGGCTCATTTTTTACGAATTGCTGACAGGCAAGGCTCCTTACGACGCAGATACCGCAATCGCCAGCTTGATGAAGCGGACGCGGGAGGAAGCACGCGCAGCGTCAGAGGTGGATTCGTCGGTCCCGAAATCGCTGAGCGCGATCGTGAGTCGTTGTCTGGAACGCGAACCAGCCAATCGTTATCACACGGCCGTCGAATTGTTGCAGCAACTCACGACCTGGGAAGCGAACCCGACGATCAGCGCGGATCAGCTGTCGAAGATGATCTCGCACCCCATTGTGCGGCCTTCGCGATTCAATCTCGATTTGCCGGGTTCGCGGTGGATGTGGATCGCCGGTGCGGTGATGGTAATCGCGTTGGCGACGTTTGCGGGCCGGGAGTTGTTGAACCGAACTGGATCAGACGGAGCGGTTTCACAAAAGGGTATTCCGCCACTAACCCAAGGCAAGTATCTGGCCGTACTGCCCCTCAAACTTGTAGGAGACGAAAAGGCATTGGGCTATGTGGCAGATGGAATCCAGGAAGCCTTAGCGGCAAAGCTGTTTCAGCTGAAGGAAGTGCATCTGGCACCCTCGACGGCAGTGGAGAAAGTGGCTGGCAAGGATCAACCGTTGAGCAAAGTCGCGCGGGATCTCGGCGTCAATCTGGTGATGCAGGGAATGGTTCAAGGCAACAGCGACCAACTGCGAGTGATTCTGAACCTGGATGATGCCACCACGGGAAAGCGGGTTTGGAGCAAGGACTTCGCCGGCGTGCCGGGAGATGTACTGGCCCTGGAAGACCAGATCTACAGCAATGTCGTGATGGCTCTGGCACTGAAGCCGAGCAACGAAGAACTGGCAAGAAGCGGGACACATCCAACCGAGAATGTGAAGGCCTACGACCTGTATTTGCAGGGCCGCAATCTGCTGCACAATGCGCACAGCACCGACGACATGAAGCAGTCGGTTTCGCTTTTCGAACAGGCATCGGAAAAGGACTCGAATTTCGCTCTGGCGTATGCCGGGTTGGCGGATGCCACTCGTCGTCTATATTTCGAGACGAAAGAAAGCATGTGGGCGGACAAAGCCACTCTGGCAGCGCAACAGGCCGAACGGCTGTCCAGCAACATACCGGAAGTCCACCTTTCGCTGGGCAGCGTGTATTCGATGACCGGCAAAAATGCGCAGGCGATCACCGAGCTCAAGCGAGCGCTTGATCTGGCGCCAAATTCCGATGAAGCCTATGTGCGTCTCGGGGAAGCCTATGCGACCAGCGGGCAAAGCGACGAGGCGATTGCCGCCTATCAGAAAGCGGTGAGTGCGAATCCTTACTTCTGGGCGAACCACAATGCATTGGGGCAAGCTTACTTCAACCGGGGCGACTGGTCGAAGGCGCTGCCTGAGTTCCAGAAAGTTACAGAACTCGCCAGCGACAACCCAATGGGGTTTGAAAATATCGGCGTTGTCTATCTGAAGCAGGGCAAGTGGAGCGAAGCGATTCCGCAGTTCCAAAAGGCGTTGGCAGTTGCGCCGGATTCGTCCACATATTCGAACCTAGGAACCGCATATTTCTTTCTGAAGCGTTATGACGAAGCGGTCAAGATGAACGAGAAGGCCGTGGAAATGACGCCGAATGACGAGACTCTAGTCGGAAACCTGGGCGATGCATACCGATGGTCGGGACATTCCGATCGGGCTGCGGCTTCCTACGACAAAGCGATTTCCCTCGCATTCCAGCAACTGCAGGTAAACCCGCGCTCGGCCAGCACGATGGGAGACCTGGCGCTCTACTACGCCAAGAAGGGCGACACGCACAACGCTCTGCAATACATTCAGCAAGCGCGCACGATCAATGCCGATGATGTCTACCTGATTTATTCGGAGGTTCTGGTGAAGGCGTTGGTGGCGAAACCGGAGGATGCGCTCAAGGCTTTGAGGCTGGCGTTCGATAAGGGCTACCCTGCGCAAGAAGCCTGGAACGATCCCGAACTTCAGAAGCTCCAGGCCCTGCCGCAGTTTTCACAACTGGTGAACGAGTTTTCGAAGAAGAACCACTAAGCGCTAAGGCGCGCCTTCCAGTACTTCCGGCGCGAGAAGATCGCTCCCAACCCCGTAACCATCAACGCTACCGTCTCCGGCTCAGGAGCCGAGCTAGCATGCGCTTGTACTGTGGCTCCGGCGGGCCAGCAATTTGGAGAGCAGGCGAAACCGATCACGAAATTCTGACCGTTCCCAATGCCTGTGCGGGGGTTGTTTCCCTTCCGAGCAACGCCGGAAAGAAGGATTTCAACGGAGCCATTCTTGAGGGTCTTGGTCGAGCAGCTCAAGAACATTGTCTGCGAGCAGCTGACATCTTTCGCGGAAACGCCGCTGACGATGAGCGCGAGCGATGTCCAGTTCTTGCCGCTTGTATTCGTAAAGTAGAAGTAACCCCTGCCACTTTTCGGGATCGTCATACTGAAATTGAACCCGACACCTTGGCACTGATGACGACCGCATTCGCCGAGCGGCGAGTTGCCACCAGCACCGTGAACGATCACTTTCGGGTCTTGGATGGAGTCCGCGAACGCGACGGCAGAACCCACGACCACAAGCAAAACCAGAGCACAGATCCGAGAGAGCTTCATAAATTGTCCTTGTTCACCAGGATTTCTTGCTGGGTAGCTACGCTCCCAGCTTTCAGGGGAGTGCCGGAAGGTTAGCCCGGCTTGCTGGGGTGGGTCAAGCGGAAACGCAGTGCAAATCAAAAGATTTCAAAGGGATGCGCAAAGTATTGCGTAAAAATCGCAGAGGCTTGGTTTGTCTGCAAATTTATGCAACATACCAAGCTTCATGGCGTCTGGAAAAGAGACACAAAAAAACCAGAGCCTTAATCCGGCTCTGGCTGTCCAGTTGGTTGTGTGCCCGGAAAAAAATCAAATTCGCGGGTGGTGCAATGTGGTTTCCCGCGAAAGAACCTAAGCGCTCCGGCGCGGCCTGACGGTCAGATCGCGGACCTGCGCCAAAATGCTCGACATCTGCATTCCGTTGAGTTGAGACAAATACGGCAGCACATCGGCGACGAATGAGTCTTCAATCAATTCGCGCACCTCTTCCTGCCGATTTCGTTCTCCGCCTGAGAGAAGACTGGGAACGCTAACTTCAAGAGCGCGGGCAAGTCGTTCCAACGAAGACAGGGTTGGAGTTGCTTTTTCGTTTTCAATTTTCGAAACGTATGTCCGCGGCACTGCCATGCGTAGAGCCAACTGACGCTGGCTCATGCCATTGCGCAAACGTAGCGAACGAATCGAATGCGCCAAGTTCAGGTGGCCACGACCATTAGAATGAATGTTGATGGGCGGGGCTTCCGGTTCCGGCGTTAAAGCAGCAATTTCCACCTCGTCCTCATCGAGCGAAAGATGACAACGACGGCAGAGACTATGTGATGTGCGGAACTGCACGAGCAGGCAGTGATCGCAACGAACGACTTCCCGTGAGTCCACGGGAGCGAGTGTAGTGGCCATTCAGGTTTTGGGAGTGCCAGAGCGAGAGGCTACTCTCAAACCAACTGTGGGCTAATGTGCGGCAAAGAAGCTGTGGAAGTCAATAGAAAACGCTGACAAGACTCGACGTTCCAGGAGCAAGCGCTCAAACCAGCGTCGAAAATGCGAGAGAATAGGCCCAACTCATGAATTCCCGCGAAGAAGCCTGGTGTTTACTAACTGAGTTCACCCTGTCGGAAAGTTTACGAAAACATGCTCTCGCCGTGGAGGTTTGCATGCGCGCCTATGCCAAGAAGACGGGCACCGATGAGGAACTGTGGGGCATGGTAGGCCTGATCCATGATTTCGACTATGACAAGTTTCCCAGTTCGGAGGAGCATCCATACAAAGGCAACGAGATATTGAAGGAACGCGGCTATTCGGAGGAGGTTCGGCGGGCCATCATGTCGCACGCGGAATATACGGGAGTGGCACGACTGACGCCAATGGAAAAGACGTTATTTGCCTGCGACGAACTGGCTGGGTTTATTACCGCCTGCGCGCTGGTGAAGCCTGGAAAATCATTGTCCGAAGTGGAAGCAAAATCAGTGCGGAAGAAGATGAAGGACAAGGCATTCGCTCGCAGTGTGAACCGTGACGACATCACAACCGGGGCGATCGAGCTCGGAATAGATTTGGAGGAGCACATCGCCTTTTGCATCGAGGCGATGAGGACAATCGCGAACCGGTTGGGACTAGATGGAGCGAATCTTCGGAGAGAACCACAGGGGAAAGAACCCCAGGGACCGGCAACCGGCCCCTGAGGCATAGGAGAAAGCTATTTCACAGTGCAGACGAAACCCGCGCTCGGCGGATTTCCCGAGGACGGCGAGTAACGTCCGTCCATCGTGTCGCTATCGTTGATGCCATCGGCACGGGTTGTATTCGCACCTTTTGGATCGTCGAATTGCGTGAAGACGCCCGTCGAGGCTTGATACAGGACGCCGTGGCGATTCTGACTTGAGTCGAAGATGGTGTAGTCAAGATCGCCGTTGTTGTTGATACCGTGGAGTGCCGTTCCGGCAGACCCAGGAGGATCGACAACCGTGAACTTCTTGGCGGCGTAGGTGTAGCCGTCTAGCGGTAATCCGCTCGAAGTGTCGGTGGTGTAGAGGCTCATGACGTTGGAATTGTTGATCGCCCAAACCTGAGTCGATAACGCTCCCTTTACATCAAGCTTGCGATACTTCTTTGTGTCCCAATAGAAACCGTGGGTTACGCCGTTGGTGTCCACGTAGGAACCGACGATCCAACCGTTATCGTTGATTCCATTTGCCTGAGTGCCGATGGACTTGGGGAAGAAAACGGAAGACATGGTTCCGTTATCGTATTTGAAACCCTGATTCACGCCATTGGAATCCACGTACCATCCGACAGCGACATTGTTGCTGTTGACGCCGTAGGCAGCGATTCCGCTGCTGCCGGCGGGGCCGTCAAAGGAAGTTAAGTTCTTCTTGAGAAGCAGCATCCCGTGTTGAACACCATTGGCGTCCACGTAGTCGCCAGCCAGCACGCCAGCGTTGTTGACAGCGTATGAATCTGTTTCCAGGATGCCACTTCCTGGGGCTTTCGCGTCCTTGCATTTGATCGTTAGACTTGGGAGATCTTGAGCCACAGCAGGCACAGCGGCCAGCGTGCAGCCGAGCGCAGCGCAAAGCAGAAAGCGTTTCATCATCATTGGATATCGCTCCAGAGAGTTTTTCCCCCGATTAGTACGAGTCATCCGGCGAGTGCCATCGCTGGCCGGAAGATCCGGGGAACCTGCGAAGGAAGGGGGGAGATCGCAAAGTTTTCCCGGGGGAGTGAGTTTCTCCTGCCTGTCATCCTGTGTCAATAAGCAAGAATTTGCACATGTCAGCGTGGCCCTCACGACGAAGGATTATCGGGACTCACGCTCTCGCTTGCTCGGAGTGCGGAATGAAACGAAAGTCCGCCCTGACTTTGCGTCGAAAAAATAGCAAAGGCCTCTGAAGCCAACTGGTGGCGGCAGAGGCCGTAGTACTGTCGAAACGTAGCTGCTCAAAACGCAGGGACTACTTCTTGAACGGCGCCTTGGTGCCTTTCAACCCATAGATTTTGAGCTTTCGGTAACTCGCAACGAAGACCCGGCCATTTGCTACAACCGGAACCAAATTGGAGTTTCCACCCAAATTCGGCCAATTGCCGGCGGTGGCACCGAACAACTTCTTCATCGGCTGCCCGTTATTGGGGTCGAAGGCAGAAATAAAGAGCGGAGCAGTGCCCGTGTTTTGGGGATGGGATAAAGCCCAAATTACGGGATTACTGGTGCCGTTTGAGGAAATCGTCGTGAAAAATCCTGGGTCCTGGCCACCACCGACCGAACCAGAGAGTTTCAGAGCATTCAATTGGACATTGGGCGAAGTTTGAACGCCCCACAACCGAATCTGGTACCCGCCACTGCTGACAACTCGGCCCGTTCCGTCAGCGGCTTTGTAATACGACTGACCGCACCAGCAACCACCAATGCCGTAGGTGCCCAGTACGTTGTTCTTGTTCGGAGAATAGCCGCCCAAGTTATCTTCGTTCATGAAATACATGTTGCCGTCTTTGCCGGCTGCGACGGCAAGGTGGGGAATGGGGCCTGGTTGGTCTGGAAGCACGAGCACACCGCCCGAACCAAAGTCCGCGTCGAATTGTTCGAGTTGTGATTGGTTCGACGGAGTGAACAGGTCAAGAACAGAGGACAAGTCCGGTGATACCTTCACCACGCTTTCTTGAAGGTTGGTTACGCCGTCGTATGTTGTGCCGGAATAATCGGAGTTGCCGGTAACGAACAGGATGTTGCCCGAATCGTCGGAAGCCAGACCGTACCCCGACATCCAGATCGCGGTGAGAAAGAAACTATCGGGCGAGGTCGCCTGAGTGTCGAAAACCTGATTCGTGGTGAACGGCGTCAACGTTCCAGCGGTCCAACCCAGCAGCCAGCCACGAGAAACATTGGCGGCAAAGTCGCAAAAACTCCCGAACCCGGCATAAATATTGCCATTGGAGAGCAACAATCCCGGGCGTTGCCGCTGATAGGTCGCGTTGAAATTGAAGGTCGTTCCATCTGTGAGCGAATGCGTAGCTGACACAAGTTGCGGGGCGACCTTGTCGGTCAAGTTGCCCAGATCGAGCGCGTGCAAACGGTAGTGCTGATTGCTGCCGTCCTGGTTATAGACCATGACGTAGAGGGTGTTGCTAGCAAGGTCAATAATCGGGGTCGAGGTAATGCCAACGTTCGGTCCGTTATTGCCGCAACCGAGTGGGAAATGGACGGGCGAACCAAATTTCGGGCTCAAGAGCACGGTTCCAGATTGCGCATCGATTGCGTAGATGGTGTTGGCCTCGGTCGCGATGTACGCAACATCGTGCGTTGTTCCCTGAAACTTGCCGGCAGTGATGAGCACACCGGGGACAACCAATGGCTGCGCGTCCACCTGATCATCGAGTTTTACCGTATGCAGCAACCCGAAGGTCTTGTGGTTCACGTTTGCCGGGGTCAACGTGGTTTCGTGGGAATTCCAGCCGGTTCGGTAGTTGTCGTAGTGATATGTCGTGACTGCGGTTTGACCGTTCGCGGACACTGCAATTGAGCAAACTAGGCCAAGGACGACAGCTGTTAGAACGAAATACTTCTTCGAGTCGAAGTGGGCAGACATGTTTTTTGATCCTCGGGTTTGTAGCGGGTTCGACAGACGAGTTGTTGGGAGAGATCCAGCGAGGGAAGTTTATCCGACGGACGCACGGCTGAGAAGAGTGAATCTTTCTGCGTACCAGCCGCAACAAAAGTCACTTGGCAGGATCTATTGAAGGGTCGCAGCCAGCCTTCCGCTGGAAATCAAGTCTGCTATGGCTGCGAAGTCCTTGTACATGACACGGTCTCTTTCCATGGTGGCGCACACGGATCGTATGGCGGCGTGAGCCTGCTGCAACGGCTTAGAAGGCTTGAGAGGAGCGAGAAAGTCGAGGGCTTGCGCGGCGGCCATGGCTTCGATCGCGATCGTGTAACGCGCATTTTCAACGACTCGTTTCAGCTTGTTCGCTGCGGTCATGCCCATCGAAACGTAATCTTCTTTATTGCCGGATGTCGTAATGGAATCGACGGACGCTGGATGCGACAACACTTTGTTTTCGCTAACGAGTGCGGCAGCAGTCACTTGCGGCATCATGAATCCCGAATTCAGGCCCGCTCCGGGAGCGAGAAATGGGGGCAAACCCTCGCTGAGTGCCGGGTTTACGAGGCGTTCAAGGCGGCGCTCGCTGATCCCAGCAAGGGCACTCAGTGCAATCGCAAGAAAATCGAGCGCGAATGCGATGGGCTGTCCATGGAAATTTCCGCCTGAAAGCACGTCTCCAGCTCCGTCCATAGCTTTCGGATTCGTCACAAAGACCAGCGGGTTGTCGACAGCGGAGTTCATCTCGGTTTCGAAAGCGGCTCTGCAATGAGCTAGGGTATCGCGCACCGCTCCGTGAACCTGTGGCATACAGCGCAAAGAATAAGCATCCTGCACGCGGCCGCAGTCGCGGTGCGACTCGCGAATTTCGCTGGCGTCGAGGAGGTTGCGAAGGTTGGAGGCCGTCTTGATTTGCCCGGCATGCGGCCGTGCTTTCTGAATGCGCTCGTCGAAAGCGACATTGGTTCCCTTCAGCGCGTCACATGACATCGCCCCGATTACGTCGGCGGTATCCACGAGAATTTCTGCCGCCAGCAGCGCTAATGTGCCGACCGCGAGCATGGCTTGTGTGCCATTGATGAGAGACACGGCCTCTTTGGCTTCGAGCACAAGGGGCTTGACCTGCGCGCGCTTGAGGGCTTCTGCGCTCGGGATGCGACCGCCTTTCTCGTCAAAGCATTCCCCTTCGCTAATCAGGGCGAGGGCGAGGTGAGCGAGGGGCGCCAGGTCGCCGCTCGCGCCTACGCTGCCCTGCGATGGAACGACCGGAGTGACGCCACGATTCAGCATTTCGCAAATCGTGTCGATGGCGAGCGCACGTACTCCAGAGTTCCCTTTCGCCAGCGAGTTAGCGCGTAACAACATCATGGCGCGCGTTTCTGCGATCGCTAGCGGCTCGCCAACTCCGACTGCGTGCGAGCGGATCAGGTTGAGTTGTAATTCGCGAATCTGATCGCCGGCGATTCGGACGTCGCTCAGTTTGCCAACGCCGGTCGTGATGGCATAGGAGAGTTGGTTGTTTGCAACGAGCGTGTCTACGACAGAGCGGGCACGATTCACTGCTTCCCGGGCATCGGGATCGAGCAGTACCGCTTGTTGGTTGACGGCAACTTCGCGCGTCGCTTCTGGAGTCAGGTCGTGGCCGTTAATGTGTAGGGCTTTCAAAGAGTTCTCAGTTCCTAGTTCTCGGTTCTCAGTGGGACATCGTGCTCGACAGGTCGCCGTCAATGCTCATCGGATGGCTGACCCGTTGCGGCACGAAAAACCATCATGTACTTTTCTGGCAATTTTCTTGGCTTCATTTGCGAACTGGCAACGATGTGTGTGGTCTCGCCTTCGGCAAGCAATTTGCGATCTTGCGCACGAACCAATTCGTAGCCAAAGTGAATCACTTTATCGCGCACCTGCTTCAAGTGGGTGCGGACAATGACCTCGTCATCATAATGCACCGGGGCCTTGTAGCGGCAGTGAGCATCTACGACGGCGATGAAGCAGTCGTCTTCCGTCTCCATGTTTTTGTAGCTGAAGCCAAGTTGGCGAAGTAGTTCGACGCGGCCCACTTCAAACCAGATGAAATGATTGGAGTGATAAACGACACCCATCTGATCGGTCTCGGCATAGCGGACACGGATGCGCGTTTCGTTAATTGTGGGCGGGGGGGCCAGAGAAATCGCCTTTGATCCTCCGGTCATTGGGACGTCCATTTTGGTTTTCGCTTTTCGAGAAATGCGCTGATACCTTCGCGAAAATCGGCAGTGGCGCGAATGGCGGCGTTCTCGCGAACGGCGGATTCAATCTGCGCATCAAGTTCAGCGCGCGCATGGTCCGTGAGCAGGCGCTTGGTATGCGTCAGGGATGCAGGACTATTTTCTATTAACTGATCGGCGATTTCGTGAGCACGGGCCATTAGCTTTTCCGGCGCGACGATTTCGGTGAGCAAGCCAATGCGCAGAGCTTCCGCGGCATCGAACAGTCTCCCTGTAAGAAGGAGATCGCGGGCGATTTTTTCTCCCACCTGACGCAGCAGGAAGGTCGAAACGATCGCCGGCACGAAACCAATGCGGACTTCGGTATATCCGAACTTTGCCTCAGGCACAGCGAGGGTGAAGTCGCAGAGCAGTGCGAGGCCCGTGCCTCCGGCAATCGCAGCTCCGTTGACGGCAGCGATGGTCGGTTTGGGAAATTCGTAGAGCGAGCGGAACAGGGCGACCATAGTGCGCGAGTCTTTCAGACTCTGTTCCGGCGACCGGCCAATCATCGATTTCAAATTGTCCAGATCCATGCCCGAGCAAAAGGCTTTGCCCGCGCCGGTGAGAATCAGAACGCGGGCCGGAGAGTTCTTGACTTCGTCGAGTGCGTGCGTGAGTTCGCCGATTAGTTCATAGCTGATGGCATTGCGCTTTTCGGGTCGGTTGAGCGTGAGGGTGGCTATACCGGAATCGACGACGAGGCTGATGTTTTGGTAGCTCATTATTGAATTCGTTTCCCCGAATCTACGCTGGCCTTCGCGGATCATAAACCATGTACTCGCAATCGGAGCAATGGCAAGCGCACATCCGAGTCATTCCTCGGACATCGTAGTCTTGTACCGCTTCCCAAATTCTGTGCTGGCCTTCACAAGCGAGTCTAAGGGCTTCAGAGTCGGCAACTTCGCACTACAGCCGCGCAGCGCTTCAAACACTTTTTCGGTCGGAATGTTCCCGACAAGATCGTCTTGGGCGAAGGGACAGCCGCCAAGACCGCCCAAAGCGGAATCGAAACGGCGGCAACCGGCGTCATAGGCGGCGATGATTTTGGCAGCGGCTTCCTCGGGACGACTGTGAAGGTGAACGCCGATTTCGAGGTAGTCGTATTTCGCCATCACGGCAGAGACGACCTCTTTTACTTTTTCCGGGGATGCGGCGCCCACGGTATCGGCGAGGGAGATCGTGTGAATGTTCTGGACTTCAAGCAAGCCTACGGCCTCGACGACTTCTTCGGGCGTCCAAAGATCGCCATACGGATTTCCGAAGGCCATCGAAATATAGACGACGGTATCAAGCGCGGCTTCGTCGGCGATCTTTTCAATTTTTTCCAGCTCTTCGATGGCGTCTTCGAGCGTCTGGCGCTGGTTGTTCTGCAGGAATGTGGGCGAGATCGAGTACGGGAAACCGATGGTTCTAACAGCCTCTGTCTTGATGGCGCGCTGGGCGCCTTTTTCGTTGACTACGATGCCGATGATTTCGACATCTTCGGGCGCATTTAGTTCTTTGAGGACATCTTCGGAGTCGGCCATCTGGGGGACGGCATTGGGAGAAACGAAGCTCACGGCGTCAATGTGCTTGAAACCCGTGCTGATCAGGGCTTGGAGATAGTTGACCTTCAGATCGGTGGGGATCTGGCCCTTGAGGCCTTGCCAGGCATCACGAGGACATTCGATCAACTTTAGGACGTCGTTCATTCAAACTCTCTGTGGATTAAGCCATTGATTCATTGAGCGATTGAGTCGTTGAAGAGCCGCCTGAATGACTCAATGCCTCAATCACTTAATGATTCAATCTTAGGTTTGCAATACTCCCACCTTGAACTCCGGCACATCGGGATTGAGCGATGCGGCTTCTAGCGCTTGCGTAATTGCTAACCTCGTTTCCATTGGGTCGATGATCTTGTCGATCCAAAGGCGGGCGGCGCCGTAACGAGGGTCGGTCTGTTCGTCGTACGTCTTCTTGGTTGAATCGAAGAGTTCTTTTCGTTCTTCGTCGCTTAACTTCTTCCCGCTGCGCTCCAGTTGCTTTACTTTGATTTCAACCAGCGTGCCGGCGGCGGCGTCTCCGCTCATTACCGCGTATTTCGCGGTGGGCCATGCGAAAACGAAACGCGGGTCGAAGGCTTTGCCGCACATGGCGTAGTGTCCGGCACCGAAGGAGCCGCCTACGATCACGGCAATCTTCGGCACGACTGAGTTCGACACTGCGTTCACCATCTTGGCGCCAGCTTTGATGATGCCGCTCCATTCCGCGTCGCGACCAACCATGAAGCCGTTCACATCATGGAAGAAAACGAGCGGAATCAGGTTCTGGTTACAGTCCATGATGAAGCGCGCGGCTTTTTCGGCGGACTCGGTATAGATGACGCCCCCAAATTCGACGCGCTTGTGGCCTTCGTGGTCGGTCTGCTGGGCGTGCAGTTTCTGGTTGGCGACGATACCGACGGCGAAGCCTCCAATGCGGGCATATCCGCAGAGCAGCGTCTTGCCGTATTCCGGCTTGTATTCGTCGAAGCGGCTTTCGTCCACGATGCGCGCCAGGACTTCTTTCATGTCGTAGGGACGAGCAGGCGACGCGTCGTAGACGCCATAGATCTCTTCGGCGGCAAATGCTGGATCGGCTGGTTTCTTGCGATCCCAAAGCGATTGACGACGGTATCCCCACTTTTCGACCAGAGAACGGATGCGGGCGATGCAGGCTTCGTCGTTGGGTTCGCGGAAATCAACCGTGCCGCTGATCGCCGAGTGCATGGCAGCTCCACCCAAGTCTTCCGCAGAAACCTTTTGTCCGATGGCAGCTTGCACGAGCGCGGGACCGGCGAGAAAGAGGCCGCTGCCGTCGGTCATCAATACGTGATCGCACATGACAGGTAGATATCCGCCTCCGGCAACGCACATACCCATGATGGCGGCGATCTGCGGAATACCCATGGCTGACATGACGGCATTGTTGCGGAAGACGCGGCCAAAATCGTCGGTGTCGGGGAAAACATCTTCTTGTAGGGGGAGGAAGACACCGGCGGAATCTACAAGGTAGACCGTGGGAATACGATTTTCGATGGCGATGTTTTGCGCGCGAATGACTTTCTTGGACGTCATCGGGAAAAACGCGCCAGCTTTGACCGTGGCGTCGTTCACGATCAGCATGACCATGCGCGTTTGAATGCGAGCAAGGCCCGTGATGACGCCAGCAGCGGGAGCACCTCCCCATTCCTCGTACATGCCGTGGGCGGCGAAAAGGCCAAGTTCAAAGAAGCTACCCGGATCGGCGAGCAGGTTAATGCGTTCACGGGCCGTCAAGCGGGACTTGGAGTGCTGGTTTTCGATCGCCTTGGGGCCGCCGCCTTCCCGAATCTTCTCTTCCTGGTTGCGCACCTGGGCAACAGTGTCAGCGAGCGCTCGCATGTTGGACTCGAAGCGAAGCGAGGCAGGATCCAATTTGCTGGCGAGGACGTTATTGATATTGATTGCCGTGGATTCGATGCGTTCGGCCATAGAAGTGGTCAGTGAACTTCTTAATATACCAGCGGACGCAGGGAGCAAGGCGCGTCCAGACTCTTCGTCGTCGAGTCCTCTGAGGGAACGTCTATGCGAATCGTGGATGACCGCCGCTCCACCTTCACGGACTGATAAACTCGGCTGCTGGGTTTCTTCAGGAGGCTTTGTCGAGTGATTCGCAGGATTCAATCTTGGTCGGATTGGCAGATCGCACTAGGGATAACGGTTGCCCTCCGTTTGTTCTATTCGGCGCTGGCGGCAACTCTGTCGTTTCACTTGCATCTGGATCCAGCCCGTATTCACCCTAACGCGTATACCGACAATCTGACGTCGCCGGGCACATGGAACTATGCGTTGATGGGTGTTTGGGAACGTTTCGATGCGCTCTGGTATATGCACATTTCCCAACATGGGTACGACGTGCCGATGGGAGTGATCTTTTATCCGTTGTATCCGATTGTGATCCGACCGGTCATATTTTTCCTTCCGCCTATCGTCGCGGCGATGCTGGTTTCCACGATTGCCACTTTCTTCATTTTTCTAGGTCTGATGCGACTGGCTGGCCCTGATATTTCGACGCAGGGGAAACTAAGGATATTGCTGCTGGTGTGCGCGTGGCCAACCAGTTTCATCCTGTTCGGTGGATATTCGGACGCCTTGACGTTGGTGCTCATTGTGTGGGCTGTGCTGTTTGCCAGGGAAAAACGATGGTGGATGGCCGCAGTTTTTGGCGCAATGGCTGGCGCAGCGCGGCCGTCGGGGGTACTGGTGGCAATTCCACTTTTTTTGCTGGCATGGAAGAGCCGCCGGATACGATCTGCAGTGGTGCTGCTCTCTCCTGCGGGCTGGTTCGGCTACTGGCTTTGGCTGCGCTGGACGGGACACCCTTCCGTGGTCGACGCGTACCGGCTCTATCAGGGCATGACTCTGGTGACACCGTGGAAGGGGCTGTGGGAGACGCTGCTCCTGATCCAGCACACGGGGGACTTGCTACTCGCGTTCAAACTGACATGTGTGCTCGGGTTTGCGCTGCTGAGTTTAAGGCGCGAGGTTCGCCTCGAAGACAGACTCTTTGCGCTCGCGATTCTGGCGCAGATGCTCATGTATACGGGGCGCCCTTTGCTGGGAGGAATGCGGTATTTGCTGCTGGTCTATCCGGTGTTTCTGGTGGCGGGGAAACTGGCAGGGCGCTTCAATTGGAAGATTTACGCCTTGTGCCTGTCATTCCTGTTCGTCATGAACCTGGAGTTCATGTGGGACTTTCTAAATTGGTGGCTGGTGTTGTAGATGACCAGGAGCGCAGTTGACGCAGAGCCTCCGTAACAGGCTCGTCCGCAAGCAAATCTACCAACCCGATTGCAGAGGCACGAGGAGCATCGACCTTCTCAGCTACCAAGAAAAGTTCTAGCGCTCTTCCCTTCCCCACCAGGCGCGGCAGGCGTTGTGTTCCGCCCCAACCGGTGATCAGCCCGAGCGCTGCGCCTCGATGGCCGAAAATTGCGTTTGGTGCGGCAATCCGGCGATGGCAGGAAAGCGCGAGGTCGATGCCCCCACCCATGCAATGGCCTTCGATGGCGGCAATCACCGGGGAAGGATAGCTCACTACTGCCTTCATTAGATCTTGGCCCATCTTTGAGAATTCGTAAGCTTCAGGTGCCGTGAGTGCCGCAATTTCACTGAGATCGGCCCCGGCGGAAAAATTACCCTCACCAGAGATTACGAGCGGAAGGATAGGCGCTTCCCGAGACAGGAGATTACGTATCGCCGCGGTGAGAGCTACGACCGTCTTGCGAGTCAGACGGTTCATCCCGTCCGAAGAGACGAGGGTCAGAAGGAAGACTTCACCTTCGCGGACGAGCGAGAAATCCAACTGTTCAGGGGCGGCCACGCATCAGGCAGCGGGCTATCCCGCCGTGGGAACACTCTGGGGCTTCACATGCTCGCGGATAAACTTAGCAATGTCATCCATGGCGGTGCCGGGTTGAAAGATTCCGGAGACACCAATCTTCTTCAAGCCCGCAATGTCCTGGTCAGGGATGATGCCGCCGACCAAAACGAGCACATCGTCCATTTTGTTTTTCTTGAGCAGGTCCATGACGCGAGGGACGATCGCGTTATGGGCGCCGGAGAGGATGGAAAGGCCAATGACCTGCACATCTTCCTGAAGCGCGGCATTTACGACCATTTCGGGGGTTTGACGAAGGCCTGTATAGATGACTTCCATGCCGGCATCGCGGAGTGCGCGCGCAATTACTTTGGCACCGCGGTCATGACCGTCGAGGCCCGGTTTGGCAACGAGGACGCGGATCTTGGGTTCAGACATCAACATCATTTAACCACAGAGGAGAGGCGCAAGCACAGGAGAATACGAGGAGAAACCGAACAACGGTACTAGAACAGATAAATCAAATTGACAGCGCTGGTGAACTGTCGCGAAGTGAATCGGTCATTGTTGCGGAACGTTGGGTGGTCGGAAAGATCCTGGCGAAATTCTCCGCGAATAACGAACTTTCCATCGAAGTGCCGGAACTCAGCGTTCAGACGCGAGAGACGCAGGAGCTGAACGTATTCAGGCGTGAGGGTAAAGCCTCGCAGAGTTTGGGGTGCACCCGTACGGCTACCACCGATGTCGGCAAAAACTTCTCCGCGAAATGTCAGAGAAAGCTGTTTTGTAAGTGAGTATTTCGAATATCCAGTGAGACCTTTCCAGATAGCGTCGCTGCCATCGGCGGCAGCGTGATCTTCGTCGGCATAGAGGCCGTCGAAGGCCAGGCTGAGTCGAGGAATCACTTTCCAAGAGCCGGTGAGTTCATACAAGGTGCGCTGATCGTGTGCATTGTGCGGCTGCTCGGGGCCGTGGAGGAAGTTGAAGGTCAGCGTCGTTGTCTTTGAAGTGACAGCGGCGAGTTGACCTCCCACTGTGACGCCTCCGTTGAGACGAGTCACAGCGTCGGAGCCGTTGGTCAGCAGGAGGGCAGTGGAGATGCGATCGTTGAAGGAGTAGCTTGCCTTCAGCCCGGTGTGAGTGAATGGAACGCCGTAGCCGAAAATGAAGCCACGGCTGAAATTGTCGTTGTAACCGTCATAGCCTCCGATGACTTCGTAGCCCAGGTGGGTGACGAATTTGCCGAGGTCGAAGCGAAGTCCTTTGCCAACGGGCGCAACGTAGCTGACGAAGAACTCGGGAAGGTCGAAATGGTGAGCGATGCCGGTGCTCTTGTCACGAAACATGCCGTAAGCAGCGGCGACTTCGGGGACGCCAGAGCCGGCAATCATGTTAAAGCGAAACCCGAACTGACCCGATTCACTGACCGGGTGTTGGATGACGAGTTGCGCAACGTCGAGTTGTGGTTCGTTGTAGTTGAAATCAAAAACCCGGAACTGATTGAGCCGAGTGCTGGGATGATTTGTGTTGTAGGTATACGACAGGGATGCAAATCCGTCAGCGGTGATGCCTTTCCACCAGGGCTTGGCCGAGAGGTCAGCGCTGGATTGTAAGTCGGACGGAGGCATTGGCGCGCTGGCTTGTGCGGCAAGAAAAAGGGGCGATGCAAGCATCACCCCTGTAAACACAGCGCATCCGAGCCAACAGAGCAAATTATCTCTCTGCGTAATCATTCAGTCTTACCGTTAGCGACGGCCCGCCTGAGCCAGATCGTGGACCAGGTCTTCATCGGTAAGCTGCTCGTAGGCGTGCTCGCCGTGGAGCGACTCGTCGAGGCCGATCTCTTCCGAAGACTCACTGACCTTGACGGTAGTGAAAACATCAATAATGCGCAGCATGGCGTAGGTGAATACAAACGCCCACACCGAAGAGAAGACAACGGCGGTAACTTGTTTCAGCAGGAAGGTGGGATCGCCGTAGAGCAATCCGTTGGCGCCTTCGGGATTGAATTGCTTGTTGGCGAAGACTCCGAGCATGACGATGCCGAGGAAACCGCCGACTCCGTGAACTCCCCAAACGTCGAGCGCGTCGTCCCAACCGAGTCTGTTCTTCATTTCCACGGCGTAATAGCAGACCACACCGGCGACGATGCCAATGATGACGGCGGTTGTTGGTGAGACGTATCCGGCGGCCGGGGTTATGGTCGCAAGTCCGGCGACGGCACCGGTGAGTAAGCCGAGGAATTTCGGCTTCTTTTCGTTGAGCCACGCGACCATCAGCCATGCGACGGCGGCGAAGGAAGCAGCAACATCAGTATTGAGGAAAGCAGTGGCAGTGACGGAATCCACTCGCATCTCGCTGCCAGCGTTGAAACCGTACCACCCGAACCATAGAAGACCTGTGCCCAGCGCGACCAAAGGAATACTGTGCGGACCGCGATCGGCGGTATGGCGCTTGCCGACATAGAGGACCGAGGCAAGAGCCGCGATGCCAGCGATATTATGCACCACGATGCCGCCTGCAAAATCTTTTACGCCCCACTGCTGGAGAAATCCTCCGCCCCAGACCATGTGCACGAACGGAAAATAAACAAAAGTGAGCCAGCCGGTCAGAAACAGCATGTACGCCTTGAAAGTGACGCGGTTGGTAAAGGCCCCTGAAATCAGAGCCGGCGTGATGATGGCAAACATCATCTGATAGGCGATAAAGACGAAAGCGGGAATCGTGTCGTTCGGCGAAGGAGTGCTCAGATCGACGCCGCGCAAAAAGGCGTTGTGGAAGTTACCAATGACACCGTGCCAGTCTCCACTGAAACACAGGGAATAGCCATAGAGGTACCAGATGACGGTGGTCCAGCCCATAGAGACGAAGCTCTGAATCATGATGGCAAGGACATTCTTGCGACCCACCAACCCACCATAGAAAAAGGCAAGGCCGGGCGTCATCAGCATGACCAGGCTGGTGCACAGAATCATGAAACCGGTATTCCCGGTATCGAGGTGAAGCATGCGATCCTCCGAACCGTAATGTCGAGATGTAGCTCGCGGACGGCGAGCAGGGGGTCCGAGCTAGAAACTCCCGCGCAGGTGGAGGGGCCCGCAGACCCAAGAGCGCGAAAAGCGTGGTGCCATTCCGAGGCTGGACTTATCGCGAAAGAAAGGCTGTGTCGTATGTCACAAGGCGGGGTGACGTCGGTGGTACAAACAGAGGACGAAACGTGCCAAAAAACTAAAGAGCGCTGCATGTCTGGAATGCAGCGCTCCTGCTGAACAATCTACCTCTCTGCGATCGCTCTTAGGTCAGCATTGCGCTTCTACGGAGTGACTCCCAACTGCCAAAACAGAAACGAATACATATCGGTAGCGTCCTCGACCTGCTTGGTCACGGGCTTGCCCTGGCCGTGACCGGCCTTGGTGTCGATCCGCAAGAGGATTGGTCTTTCTTTACTGCTGCCGTTCTTGGCCTCCGCCTGCATGAGCGCAGCCATCTTCTTGGCATGCATCGGGTCTACGCGGGTATCGGTATCAGCGGTCATGAACAAGATCGCCGGATATTCCTGGCCCTGCTTGACATGGTGATAGGGCGAGTACGCATAGATAAAATCGAATTGCTTGGGATCTTCGGCAGAGCCGTACTCGGGAATCCAGAGTTTGGCGATCTGGAAATTCTGATAGCGCAACATGTCCAGCAGCGGGACTTGGCAAACGATGGCGCGGAACAGATCGGGGCGCTGGGTGATCATGGCACCCATCAGCAGACCACCGTTCGATCCGCCGTTGGTGGCAAGATGGTCGCGGTCGGTGTATTTCTGCGCGATTAAGTATTCGGCAGCGGCGATGAAGTCGTTGAAAACGTTCTGTTTCTTCTCGAGCATGCCGGCGCGGTGCCAGTCTTCGCCAAATTCGGAACCGCCACGGAGGTTGGCAACGGCGTACACGCCTCCATGCTCCATCCAGAGGTAGGCGTCGCGCTTGAAGGTCGGGTTATTCGAGACGTTGAAGCCGCCGTAGCCAGTCAGGAGCGTCGGATTCTTACCGTTCTTCTCCAACCCTTTCTTGCTGACGATGAACATGGGAATCTTGGTGCCGTCTTTCGAGCTGTACCATTCCTGGCGCACGTCGTAGGCCGAAGGGTCGATTGAAGGAGCTTCAACGCTAGCCCAGAGGGAACTGGCACCGGAGCTTAAATCGTAGCGGTAGATGGACGGCGGGACAGTAAAAGACTGGAAAGCAAAGAACAGCTCGCTACTATCTTCGCGACCGCTGGCGCTGAAGACATTTCCAATAGCGGGTTGAGGAATATCGGGGAACTTCTTGCCATCGAGTGAATAGACTCGCAGTTCGGAGGCAACGTTGTGCTCGTATTGGCCGAAAATCTTGCCGCCGACGATGCTCGCATTCTGCAAAACGGCGTCGGACTCGGGAATCAGCTCTTTCCAATTTTCGCGCTTGGGATTCGCGGTATCGGCGACAAAAACGCGATAGTGCGGAGCGTCTTCGTTCGTGGTGATGTAAAGCTTGCCCTGGAAAACGTCGGCACCATACAGGAAGTTCTTGCCCGTCGTGATTTCAAACGGCGGATTCTTGGACTGACGATCCATCAGATACATTTCGGTCTTCGTCCATCCCTCGGCAACATCGATCAGAAGCCATCGATCATCGTTGGAAAGGCTAACGTTCGGACTGTCCTCGGCGGCTCTGCCTTCCCCGAAAATGAGGGGATCCTTCGCGGGATCCGTTCCCAGTTGGTGAAAAAACACCTTGGAGTAGTAAACCTCCTGGCCTTCCGGGACCTCGCCCTTCCTGGGATGACGGGTGTAGTAGAAGCCGGAACTATCCTTCAGCCAAGCGATACTCGCGAAGCGGGTACGTTCGATGACGTCGGGAAGAGGTTTGCCTTTAGCTGTCTCGATCAGGTGAAGCGTGCTTTCTTCGGAACCATTCGGTGACGTGCCGTACGCGACGTATCTTCCGTCGTCGGAGAGATACCACCAATCGAGTGCAACCGTGCCATCGGTGGAGAGCTTGTTTGTATCGAGGAGAACGCGGTCCTCGCCGTTTACGCCCTCGCGAACATAAAGGATAGGCTGATTCTGACCAGCGTCGCGGCGAGTATGAAGATAGTATTTGCCACCGAATTGCGGAACTCCAACGTTGCCGATGGGGAGTAACTGCGAAAGCCGCACGTTGATCTTGTCGCGTCCGGGGAGCGGGTCAAGAATGGAGCGGGTATAGGCAAGCTCCTGCTCGACGAAAGCCTTCGTGTCTGGGTCTTGGGAATTTTCCAGATAACGGTAACGATCGACAATCTTGTGGCCATGAACGGTGTCTTCAACGGGCGCAACCTTCGCCTTGGGAGGACCAGAATGTTGGACGGGCGCGTCCTCGGCAAGAACAAGAGCAGTAGCAAAGAAGAGAAGGAAGAAAGCAGTCAGCAAACGAAAACCTCCCTGCATATACACCTCATGGGGCTCTGAAGACAGCCTACGGTGTGGACGAAACGCCGAAGGATAGGTTAGCAGAAGGCGCTCACCAAATGGCGAGGTTGGAATTAAACCCGGAATCAATCGGGCCAGACAAAGATTCAGTGTCTCGGAGCGGGTCAGGAAACCATGTGCGAAGTCTTCGGGAACATGACTGCGAATGGGCGAGTATGCGGGTTCCCAATCGCAGTCACGTCTGATATGATTTTGATCGAGAAAGCACGGCCTGACCGTGCCCACACTCCTCAGTAGCTCAATGGCAGAGCATCCGGCTGTTAACCGGAGGGTTGTAGGTTCGAGTCCTACCTGAGGAGCCATTCTTTTCAGCCATTTGCAGATACCCCACAAACCAATTTGGAACCGTTTGGAACCGTTGTGTTCCGAGGTTTGAGAGAATTTGGTTTCCGCAGGTGAGAAATTGGGTTCTCCAGTTGACTCATTTCATCAGTACGCCGCCCGAAAATCGCCCGCGTTCGTGAGTTGATCGCCGAGCGCACGCTGGTTTGGATCTCCTGCATGTAAATCTCGGCTGTGGTCTTGATGCTGGCGTGCCGCAAAATCTGCTGCGCGTCCTTCATCGTCCCGTGCACTTGCATGTCGGTGCCGAGCGTGCGGCGCATGACTTGAAAGGTGACGAGACTTCTTGGAATACCGAGCTTGTCGGCAATGGGATGGATTCTCCATTTCAGAAAATTTCGTCCCTGGCGTGGTACCACTTCTCCTTTCCTCCTGCCACGACCGAATGTCGGAAACATCAGCGCTTCGGGCGAAGTACTCTTCGACACGCTGCGCCAAGCCTCAATGATCGGTAGGACATCCTCTGGTATGGGGATCGCGTTGCGGCTCTCCCGTGTTTTGAGCCTGCCTTCGTAGAGCTGCCCCTCGAACGCTGTGTTGAGCAAAACAAGCTTGTCACCGGCGTACGATTTCCACGTCAACCCTAGAGTTTCACTCGTTCGGGTAGCACAGAAGAGAGCGACACTCATTAGACATAGATCGTGTACATCTTCGATCGAGTCGATGAGTCTTGCGATCTGTTCCGCTGACATGATGGGTCGCTTCACTTCCTTCGTCTGAGGCATCTTCAGTTCTTCGGCTGTATCGTCCTGGACGTACTTGAGCCTACGCGCCAGTCGCATGATCGAGCGGATGTTCACAAAAGCGTGTCTCACAATCGATTCCGAATACACCTCGGCCAGTCTGTTGAGATGGACCTGCATTTCGAAAAGGCCAAGCTTTCGGATCGGAACGCTCTTGAAGTTCGCGACCAGGTACCTATCGATCTCGAACTCGGTTTTCTGTTGGGTCGCAGGCCTCCATTGCCCACGCCGCATCGGGATGTACTTCTCAGTGACGAACCAACTGAACGTCACGGAATCATCGGCTTTCGCCGTAAAGGAGCTGATGCCCTTTCCGTTTTCGTGCCGAAGGATGGCCTGGAGCTTTCCTTCTGCCTCCCACTTGCGGAGGTCTGACTTCTTTCCCAAGACCACCTTTCTGGTTCGTTCAACCTCCTCTCCGTTCCTGCCTCTCAAGTAGACACGGAATTTGCCATACCACTTCTTCTCCCGTGTCCCCTGGAGGTACACGGTGCCTTTCTGATAGACCATTGCCATTACAGCGTTCTCCTATCTGGTCCATCGTTGGTCGCGGAGAACAGTATTGTTCATACACTGTCCCGCACGATTTTGGAAGACGTGCATGACAAGTGAGAGATAAGGAAGTTCTCGATATCTTCCTGCCGGAATCGGAGCAAGGACCCCAGCTTTACTACAGGGATCCGTGGGTTGCGCCTGGTGGCGTGATCTCGCACCCACCGCTCGGATACTCCCAGGCGCTCCGCAACGACTTGAGCGGTGAGAAGGCTTTGCTCCGAGAAGACGGGCTGGGCGTGCAAGTGGTGAATTACTCTAGCTGACATCGGTTATCCCCCTGGCTGGTGTGGGATTTGTGGACAACGTGAGGCATGGCCTCAGTGTGGGGCCGTGAGCTTTTGCACCCACGTGGTACCCGACATTGCACTTGACGGTACCTCAGGTGTACACATATAGTCAAGCGGTAACGTTACAATATATTTCGCTGTAATGGACTGAGGGGAATTCATGGTAGAGAACACCGCGACACCGCAGCAACCGGTAATCTCCATCCGTATTTCTGAGGCACTGCGCTTAAGGCTTGAGACCTTGAGGAAAATCATGTACCTCAAAACTGGCAAAACGGTCTCGACATCGGAAGCGGCAAAGCAGCTTCTTGAGTCTGCCCGAGACGACCGTCTTGAGTTGGTGGACCTGCTCAGTGAGCCGACGGATTCCCTGCTTAGAATTCGCGGGAAGGCAGACTCAGGACTCCCGCTTTCGCAGGCGGAATGGACCCTGGTGGCCCATTTCTGTGCGGTGGGAGCAGAGTCATTTATGAATACCGCACAAGGCCAGATTTCCTACGAGACCCTAGCCGAAATCCTGGAAGCATTCCTTGCCGCTTACGCCCTCGCACGTAGACCGAAAAAGTCCATGCGGGACTTCCTGTATCTACGGACTCTTCCAGGGGACAAACAAGTCGATGCCAAGGAAGTAGAAGACATTGGGAGCGATGACGTGCGCCGGGTTGTGATTCACACCATTCAAATGCTCAAGAACCCCGCTCAAAAGCGCCGCAAGCCGTTACTTGCGGTTCGTAATCTCTACACACTTCTCGATGAGGAGAAGTTCTCAAACATTGAGAAGCTCAACGACGTGCTTTGGCCGCACTGGCCGGCCCTGTGGCGGGTGTGCGCGCGAGGCCACTATTCAGCTCATCGAAAGCCCCTACGATTGAAGGCGCCTGCGGAGACAAACGACGAGGATTTTGAGCTCGCGGTTCAGCCGGCATTGCCGTCCCTTGAAGAAGGCGGATACCGCCTGGATTTGGTGCGGGAAGAGGGGAATGAATTCTCCCCTCGTTTGCAGTTTCCCGGAACACTTGCACCCCAGTATCCGGTGTGTGGATACCCGAGGATTGCGGAGTTCCGCAGGATGCTTGAAGAGCTGGATTTAGAGCGGGATCTTTGCCAATGGCAGGGATACTACTTCTATGCTCACACGGCGATCCTGGAGAACGAAGAGAGGGGAGTATTTTTCTTTGCGCGGGAGAACGGAATCACTTTCCGATTCCCGATGGAGCACTGGCAGTCGATCCGGAATCTGTTTCGCCGCGCATGGCAGGCCCCAGAGGTGATTCATACATGGCAGGTTCAGGTGCTGGAATACGGCGAGCTATAAGAGCGCGGTGCTTCGCACCGGAAGAATTTTGTCGCGGTAGGGATACGGATTTCTCCGTACCCCCCGCGCGGATCCGTACGGGCGGATTTCCCGCATACGGCTCTTGCCTCAGGTGGTGACGCGCAGACGACGCGAAGGATAAGGATGGCAGATATGGGCCGGAGGTAGCCAGCGGCGGATGAGCCGGTTCATTCGCTCCCACAGAACGCGACCATGCTGGCTTCGTCTGCACAGCGTTCGATGCCAGAGGTTGCTCACGGTGAAACGAAAGTGAGCCATGGCATGTCCGTTACCCGGCACTCCAAAGTATCGGATATGCCCGCCCACCACGGACTTCAACCACTCGCCAACTTCAGGAACTGGGTCATGCATACGTCGCCGCAACTCAATCTTCACCTGCTGCAGCTTAGCCTGCATGCGTTTGCGAACCGTTTGCCGAAGCACCAGAAACCGTCCCTTTTTCGTCTTCCCGCAGATGTGCTTGAAGCCGAGAAAATCGAAGGTCTCCGGCTTGCCCAGTCCAAGGCGCTTTCGGTTCGCCGCCGCATGGCGTCCGAACTCGAAGAGTCGCGTCTTTTCCGGGTGCAGTTCCAGTTGGAACTTCGCCATGCGTTCGGCGAGTTCTTTCCAGAACTGTTCGGCTTCCGTCTTGAACTCGAATCCAACCACGATGTCGTCGGCATAGCGCACCACGATTACATCGCCGTGCGCACGCTTCTTCCGCCATGCTTGAACCCAGAGATCGAAGACGTAATGAAGGTAGATATTCGCCAGCAATGGCGATGCACTTCCGCCCTGCGGCGAACCTGCCTCCACAAACGTTCGCGTTCCCTTTTCCAGCACGCCCGCGTTCAGCCATTTCTGGATGAGCCGCACGACGCGCCGGTCCGCTATCCGATGCTGGAGAAACCGGACCAGCCACTCGTGCGACAGCCGATCGAAGAAGCTGCGCACGTCCAGATCCAGCACCCAGTTCACACGTCTCTCGTGGAGTCCACAGAACAAGGCGTCCAGCGCTTTATGCTGGTTGCGCTTTGGCCGGAACCCATAAGAGAAACCGAGGAAGTCGGTTTCGTAAATCGCGTTGAGCACTTCCACCGTCGCTCGTTGAACAAGCTTGTCTTCGAACGCTGGGACGCCGAGCGGTCGCTGCCGCCCATCCGCCTTCGGAATGTATACCCTACGCACCGGCTTCGCCCGGTACGCTCCGCGCTTCAGCCTATGGGAGAGGCTCTGGAGATTCTCCTCAAGTGCCTCGCCGTAGTGCCGCCACGTCTCTCCGTCCACACCGGCTGCGGCGTGCCTCTTCAACTGGAAGTAGGCAAACCGCAGAGTGTCGATCCGGTAGATGTGATGCAGCAGAGCGGTGAACTTTACATCCTTGTTCAATGTTGCCGTTTGTCGTACCTGCGCCAGCTCGCTGTGCGCGTCGACCCGGCTCTGAGTCCGGAACGCGTTTTGCTGGCCCAGGTTCCCCTTGGCCAGACCCCTTCCCTCCATCTCCTCCGCCGCCGTTGTTCTGGTTTTGTTCGGAGACTTCCCCGGTACTATGGGTCTGTCCGACTTCCCGTGTTCGTTCGTCATCGGCTTCTGTCCTTAGACTTCCCGATACGTCCCGAAAGCGCTGGCCTTCGGGAAAACCCGGGATCTCTCAACTTCCGTGCAAGATGCGTCCCTACGTGCCAGGGTCACAGACCGCGCAGGACTCCGGCCCAGCTTGCAATGGCGCTGGACCGGATGTTGCCTTCCGCGTTGTGTCAGGGCGTCGGCGTCCTGAAGTTAGGGGTATTTCGCGGCTCAATAACCTGGCCCGCAGTTCCTCCTGTCTACGCTTCGTATCCGGCCTTACGACCGTGCCCGCAAGACTCGGAGCCGGCGTGGCTTGCTAGGCCTTCGCCGTACGACTCTTTCATTCGCTACATCTTGCCGGATTCGATGCCGACGGCATTGCCTACTCCACCAGTTGTGGTGGTGCAAGCACGCTGCCTACGGCATCGGGTTGACGCTACGACACTCCACCCCTGCGAGGGAACTGTAGGGAAACCTGCGGGGGCTCTGATGGAAGCATTTTGGTATCCGATAGATGGCGTATTCCGGGGTTCCGTGAGGAAACCCGCGTATACCTTCGTAAACGCGGTTGTCGGGAGGGCTAAGCGATGGCGCTGCTCGATGAGAAGAACCTAACAGCGGAGGCGACAAAGCGAGCGCGATTCCGAGTGCATCACGTGGGAACGAAGCTGAACGAGTCAGAACTGCACGAACTGGGAGTGCTGGCGGCGAAGCGGAAGCAGACACAGGCGGAACTGATCCGCGGACTGGTGCAGCGCGAACTCGAACATGACAAGACAGGTCTTCGGCCCAGTGCTGAGATGGTGGAAATCACGGCTTGCCGGCTGCTGTTGGTGAACCTGCTAGGTCCGTTGGCGAAAGGCCAGGCGATGACGTCAGAGGTGTTCGACGGAATCGTCGACATGGTCAAGAGGCAGAAGGCGCGAGTCGCCCAAGACCGGCTTAAAGACCACGAGGCGCGGCGCTGAACCTCGGTGGCCGAGTGCCGTGCGATGCGGCAAAAGGCGGGACAGAAAGAAAGCTCAGCGGGAAGGACTCGGTGTCCACCGGAAAGGGCGATCTCCCATTTTTCCGCTGGCGGTTATACTGAGCGCGGTAGGCCAGTCAAGGCTCTGCGCTTCGCTCCGACCGCTACGCGGCGCAAAGAATGCGACCTTGACTAACCTCCCTCTCCGCTCCTGTGTTGCTTCCAGCTATGGGAAAAATGTGAGGAATATGGGGGGGAATGCTGACCCGATGTTCCAAACCGTGTTATCGAAGTACAAGGCGAAGACCTCGCGCTCAAGTGCCTCGTTTCTGAAAGAAACTGAACCGGCCCGCCCCCCAGTCCGATGGGGATATACCTTGATCGGAGGCGGTTCAGCGCCAGAACTCATAGTGGATGCTAGTTACTTGGCCGCGCCAGTAGGTCTTGTTCCCTTCGACAAGAACCCACGCCACTTCCCCCTCAGTAGGTATGCACATCCCGTCACGCCGCTCATACTCACTCCATCGACCTTCCCACGGTGTTGGAATCAGGGTGTCCCGCACTGTGCGCCCACGCGCTTCTGCTCGAACTGACTTGATCAGGTCGTTTTCATCGAAACGAAACAGCAGTGTAACTGCGGTTTCCCCGTCCCGCAAAGTTGCCTCGGCTGAAGTGTCGTCGATTGCTTTCCAGAGCGCTCCTTGGCTGGGCAGCAGTGCCGTTGGATACCAGGCAGCCTCGGCAAAAAAAACGCATGAGTTCACCTCGCGCCAGCTCTGGCGTACCGCGCAGACTCGCCAGAGAGATCAGTCCGAACAGCGATGCCTGAAGAATACCCTCACCAACAATGTAGGCATCATGCACGCGCGCTGCCAGGCCAGGCATCATCTCGATGCGAGCTTCCCAGTCGAAGCCGGGTCGCTGGGTTACCACGCGCTGGGTCGAGGTGAATCGCTTCCATTGTTCACCGGTTGCACTCATATTGAAGGTGCCTGAGTGTTTTATGTCGACGGCCGCAACGATGGGTTGCCCGTCCTTCAGTACCGTCCGAAAATACCTTTGCACTGGCGCAGGTAAGCCAATCAATTCCTTTGAGTCGTATGTCTTCCTCACGACAACTCGACGCGCTGCCTCCAGGTTGACACGCATCCCTTTACCCATGGATTCCCAACGACGGGATCCAACAATGAACACAACGGTGACGATTGCCACCAGCCCTGCCGTAACGATCAGGATCATGTTCCACGCCTCGCGGTGTTCCTTTAGACTCAAACTGGATGACCCGCGCTGAGTGACTTGAGTTTAGGCGGATGACTAATCTTGTGACGCATTCATCGCACAATCACGTCGGCCACCGGGCGTCGCAACGAAAATGGCATCTGCGAGCCGCGCCCGAAGCGCACGACTAGGTCGGGGCGTCCCGCGCCCAATCCGAGCCACTGAGCGAACTGGGTTCGCACCACCGGGACCTCGACCGGCTGATTCAGGAAGGCTGTACGCACGCCGAGTGCAGTTGCAGCAAGGGCGAAATGCTCGTACGCGCGACCGACTTCGAACCAGTGTGCGGGGTCCGCGTGTTCCCCGACAAAGACTGCCACACCCGACGACGAACGCAGTTGCTTGACGCACTTCTCGTTCTCCGACTTCTCGCTCAACAGCATGCTGAACATCATATTGCCGAGCCAGCGGGGCAATGTCGGATTACCCGTCAACCGTGAGAACAAACCGTCGCCGGCGGCAAGGGCGTCGGCCTCGTTGAATCGGATCCAGTTTTTCAGCTCACTTACGAAAGCCCTATCGCGGATTTGCGCGCTGTTACCTTGCGTTACGCAACCGAGTACGCCTTCGATTTTGGCCCGCTCCGTAAGGAGCAGCAGATGAACACCTCTGCGATCCGCGGCTCGCGCCAGCTCCTCGAGGACGTCGGTTGGCAAAACCTGGCCGTCATACTCGGCGCGGGTACATTGTCTCTGGAAGATCGCGTCCACCAGAGGCGAAGGCGCGGGCGTGGTGTTGTCGAGAGCGACATGCACTTCCGGCGGTCCGAAAACTACATCGGCATGCTTGCCGAGCGCCGCCGCGGCGAGCACGAGGTTTTCGGTGGCACAGCCCAGGCTCACCCAGAGATGATGCTCGTCTGGATCGACCACTGGCGTCCGCCGGGCGAGATCGGGCTGAATCGAGATCACGTCAGGCGACAACCGGAATTTCCATGGCTGCGTGTTATGGCCGTTCGCAGCAAGCGTGGCACATCGCACGAGTTCCAGCAGCAGGGCCCCATGTTCTGGAGGTTTACTGAGGGGGCTGCGCAACGCACGAAGAGTAGTTCCGTACCCGGCATCGGTAGCGAGCGCCGTGTTCGTCATCGCAAAGCCTGGAAGAGCAGCGAATAAGGCAGCGTTTCCGACGAATTGTCTTCTAGTGAGCATGGTCGATCTGAATGCCAAAGGTCAATGCACTGGTGCGATGGCTCGGCCGGTTCGGGGAGAGCCTACTCGGATCGTAAGGCTTCGATCGGATCCAGAAACGCGGCTTTTCTCGCCGGATAGTAGCCAAAGCTAATACCCACCAAAGCCGAGAAAAACACCGCTAGGAACACTGCGCCCGGGCCGACCGATGTTGCCCAGCCTGCTAACTGCGAAATCAGCAGGGATGCGGCAATCCCGAACACAATTCCGACGAAACCCCCCGCAATCGAGAGAGTGACCGCCTCAACCAGAAACTGCGTGAGAATGTCACGGGTCTTGGCACCCAAGGCCTGTCTTAGTCCAATTTCGCGGGTTCGCTCTCGAACTGAGATCAGCATGATGTTCATGATGCCAATGCCACCGACCACGAGCGAGACCGAAGCCACCGCAGCCAGCATCATTGCCATGATTTTCGAAGATGCTTCTTGCGCTGCGAAGAGTTCTTCCAGGTTACGTATGGAGAAATCATTGGCCTCATCCGCCTGCAGATGGTGACGTTGCCGGAGCAGAGCGTTCGCTTCTTCCTGCGCCGCCGGAATTTGCGCCCCCGATTTCGCCTGCATCATGATCGTATCCACGGCGTCTGCATTCGCTTGCTTCACGCCGATCACTTTCCGCTTGGCGGTGGAGATCGGAAGCAGAATGACATCGTCCTGGTCCTGTCCCTGGGACGATTGTCCTTTCCGCGTGAGTACGCCGACGACCGTGAACGGAACGTTCTTGATTCGGATCGACTGGCCGATCGGATCGGCGCCATCGAACAAATTGTCGACCGGCGTCTGTCCCAGCACAGCGACTTTGTTGGCGCTGTCTACATCCGCCTGAGTAAACTCGGCGCCTGCGGCCACCGTGAGATCGCGAATGGTCAGGTAGTCGGGAGTAATACCGTAGACAAAGGTCGCCCAGTTGTTGTTTCCGTTGACTACCTGGGCTCCGCCTCGAACCACGGGGGCCGCGAGCGCGACATCCGGACACTGCGCCACAAGTTCCTTGGCATCGGCCTCCGATAGGGTAACCGCATTGCCGGTGCCTAAGCGCACCCCGGAACTGCTCATGCTGCCCGGAATCACAATAATAATGTTGCTGCCAATACTTGCGATTTGCTGCTGAATCCGCTGCGTAGCGCCCGAACCGATAGCAACCGTCGCGATTACGGAGGCGACGCCGATGACAATGCCAAGCATGGTGAGCGCAGACCGAAGCTTGTTCATCTTCAGGGCCCGGAAGGCGATGCGGACAGACGAGAACAAGCGCTTCATGGCGACACCGCTCCAACGGGCTGCAAAGCGACCGTTTGCGCGAGAACTGGCCGCTTTGTCACTTGCTTGTCGCTAACAATCAGTCCATCGCGAAAACCGATCACACGATGGGCGTATGTTGCGATCTCATCCGAGTGTGTCACCATGACAATAGTGATGCCTTGAGTGCGGTTCAGCGCCTGAAAGATGCTCATGATTTCAGCGCTATTGTGAGAGTCCAGAGCGCCTGTGGGTTCGTCTGCCAGCAGAATCGCCGGTTTGTTGATGAGGGCGCGGGCAATGGCCACACGTTGTTGCTGCCCGCCGGACAGTTGCGCGGGAAAGTTGCGCTCTCGGCCGATCAGTCCGACGTCTGCCAAGGCGTGAGCCCCCAGGTCGTCTCCGTCAGGAGTTGCACTGGCCTTATAGAGCAACGGTAGTTCGACATTTTCGAGCGCATTCATCCTCGGGAGCAGGTTGAAGTTCTGAAAAATGAACCCGATCTTCTCATTGCGAATCTCGGCGAGCTGGTCGCGATCCATCGTTTCTACGGCGATTCCGTCAAGCAGATATTGGCCTGACGTGGGCCGGTCAAGGCAGCCCAGAAGATTCAGGAGAGTGGATTTGCCGGAGCCAGACTCTCCCATGATGGCGACGAAGGTGCCTCGCTCAATCGCCAGGGTCACACCCTGCAAGGCGTTCACAACGACATCGCCGAGCAGGTAGGTCTTCGTGAGATTCCGCACGTCGATGAGCGGTGACACTATGGTCTCCTCATGGATCTACAACCCCGGCGTGCGGCGAGTGCCGGAGGGGGTGGTCGGCGAAGTAACCGTGGGCGTGGAAGTTGCGCCGGTACTAAACCTCACGACAAGTTGTTGTCCCGTTTGCAGATCGCCTGAGGTGACCGCTGTGTACTGTCCATCGGAGATCCCAAATGTTACCGGCACAGCTTTGAGTTTCCCATTCTGCAATACATACACCTGCTGCTTGGTTGCAGACGCCGCTGCTAGCCCTACTCCCTTCAGCACGGCTGCGGATGGATGGAGCCGCAAGAGTGCATTTGGAACTTTGAACGTGTCGTCGAGTTTATTCGTCAGAATGCGGGCATTGGCGGTCATCCCAGGAAATAGTTTGAGGTCGGGATTGGAAACGGCGATGACGACATCGTACGTGACTACGTTTTGCGTGATGATCGGAGCTTTGCGGACATCCGCAACCTGACCGCTGAAGGTTGTTCCCGGATATGCATCCACGGTAAAGGTGGCATTCTGGCCGGCCTTGATATTGCCGACATCGGACTCATCCACGTTGGTGTCGAGTTGCATCTTAGTCAGGTCCTGCGCGATCTCGAACACGGTAGGCGCCGCAAATGAGGCTGCGACGGTCTGGCCCACGTCCATACGTCGTGCGATGACGGTGCCGTCAACTGGTGCGGTGATCCGGGTGTGGGCAAGGCTGATCTTGGCCTGATCGAGTACGGCATGGGCCTGGCTCTCCTGGCCCTTGGCAGAACCAAGCTGCGCCTGGACTGCGCCGACCTGGGACTGTGCCGACTGAATCGTTTGCTTCGACGCGTCGATCAGCGCTTGGTCCGCCACGACCTGAGCTTCAGCCGCATCCATTGCGGCCTTGGCTGTGTCGTCATCTTGGCGGGACATGATTCCTTGTTTAAAGAGACTGTCGGTTCGCTCCCACTGGTTGTGGGCGTTGAGCGCGAGGGCACGGTCCTTCGCAATTGCAGCGTCGGCGCTCTTTGAACTTGCGATTGTCCCCGCGAGGTCTGAAGTCGACTTCTGAACCTGTGCTGCAGCCGTGAGAACCGCGGACTGGGCTGAGCCCAGCGCTGCCTGGGCCTGATCGACCTGAGTTTGGAATACTGCGGGGTCAATCAGAGCGACCAGTTGGCCTTTGGTGACCTTGGTATTGAAATCAGCGTACAGCGCTTTGATGTTGCCAGATACCTGACTGCCGACCTGCACATCCACAACCGCGTTGACTGCGCCGGTTGCGGTGACGCTCGCTTGGACCACTCCACGTTCAAGGGGTACTGTCTCGAAAGTGATTGCGTTCTGAGAATGCGTCCGCCACAGTTGACCGGCTATCGCGAGGGCAACGATCAGGCCAATCGCGATCGCCCACCTCGTCCAGTGATATTGACGATGCACTCGGACCGGAATGGGAGGCGCAGCGATAGGCGGAAAGGCAATCGGTTCTGCGCGGACTGGATCCACTGCTGTAGCC